>ERZ772928.695-NODE-695-length-14866-cov-2.661265_pt1 | contig 14866 bp, 22 predicted proteins | sample MGYA00511686_ERZ772928 | MGnify/ENA primary metagenome ERZ772928 (study PRJEB29015, sample SAMEA2738063) | human oral metagenome | biome: human oral; feature: human-associated habitat; material: saliva | place: China | collected 2219 ... | reverse complement strand
TCCTCTTGGTGCGATTTATAAAATGCTTCGTACGGGTAAAATAAAGGTCAATGACAAGAAAAAAGAACAAACATATCGTTTAGCCGAAAATGACGAAATTCTCATTTTTTTGAATGATGAAGAACTTGAAAAATTTCAAAAAATTTTGGAACTTCCAAAAAAAAATATCACAAAACCCCGTCTTGAGATTCTATATCAAGATGATGATTTAATGATTGTCAATAAACCGGCTGGCCTCAATGTTCATCCATGAGATCATAAAAGTACTGAAATTTCACTTATTGAATTGGTGCATGATTTTCTCGGGAAAAAATATAATTCTCTCACCTTTAAACCTTCATTGGTTCATCGAATTGATCGTGATACGAGTGGTTGTGTGCTGATTGCTTTGAAAAAAAATATACTTGAAAATCTTCTCACACAGCTTCAAAATCATTCAATAGAAAAAATATATCATGCGATTGTGGTGGGGAAAATGTGAAAACCACGCGGAACAATTGATAAAAAATTATTACGCAAAGAATCTGCTCGTGATGAAGCAAAAGTGATTGTTTCAGACGAATGACAAAGAGCCGTGACACATTATTCGACACTTCGAGAAATTTCTCGTCCAGAATGATTTTTTTCACTTCTTGAATGTCGTATTGAAACAGGGCGAACCCATCAGATTCGTGTGCATTTATCATACTATAATTGTCCGATTTTGTGAGATAAGGTATATTGAGATAAAAAAATGAACAGTTATCAAAGTCGAAATAATCATATTTCTCGACAACTTTTGCATGCATATTCTCTTACTTTCATTCATCCTGGTACCAAGAAAAAATTTTCCATCACTGCTCCATACTATTCAGATATGAAAAATTTTCTTGAAAAATAAAAACTCCAAATGGAGTTTTTATTTGGTGATATCGTCAATAGTTTCTGTTACTTGTGATTTTCATTTTTCATACATATTTTCGATTTCACTATCAATAACTGGATTGAAAAATTTGTATTGCTGATCCAGTTTTTCTGCGTGAGGATTGTATGCTGCCAGTACTACATATTCCTCACCAGCAGATTCGTTCGGATCAAATTTTGTTCCCTTGTAATCATCAGCATCTTCTATGAGATCAAAACGGCTTCGTGCAAAGACAATGTCATTCTTAAAAGTTCCAGGATTTCCAACATTGGTATATGTTGCGAATTTCACCTTCATTGGCCCCCATTTAATCTTGTTGCTCACATATTTTCCAGGATTTTCGTTGACAGAAACTTTCTCGGTATAGCTATTGATAGCGTTCAGAGGTGCTACGGTTGCATAGCTTTTTGCAACATTATCTTTTGAGGCAACCACGAGCGTCACCATGGGTTCTCCCATTTTTTCTTCAAGAAATACACGATTCGATTCATTATTTCTGAGAATTTCAGAGTAAGTGCTACGGCTGATAACTTGATTTGCATGAGTAGTGTGATTTTCTACTGCTTGAGTACCCAAAATCCCAGCCACAACACCCGATACAAGCATTGCTTTTTTAGTAGAAAGTACATCTTTTATTTTTTTGGCACCAATCAGAGTGCCTTGAAGAATATTTTTCATTTTCATAAGTAAAAATTATTTAATATATTTTACAATAAATTTTAATATTTGTCAAATAAAAAAATTCGTGAACGAATTTCTGGTGTCTCCGACAAGGATCGAACTTGTGACTAAGCCTTAGGAGTGCCTTGTTATTCCACTTAACTACGGAGACGTGAGAATATTGTAGTCAAAAAATATTTTTTTGCAAAATTATTGCATGTTTTCAATTTTTTTGTACAATAAGCAAAATTTTTAATTTTTTCTATGATTTTGAAGCGAAAAAAAAATATTCATTCCAAAAAATACGAACGAATCCAACACTCTATTGACTTGATTCAGAATGACAAGAATCTTTCTGAATCCGAAAAAGAACAATATAGAAATTTTCTCTCAATTACGGAAAGTATGGGGCTTGATGAATTTTTGGAACTGATTCAGTCGCCATGGAAAATTTTTTGGATGAATTTGGTTGCGGGGATGATACGCGGTATCGGGGCGCTTATTGGTGCGGCTGTCGTTATTGCGTTGATTGGATGGCTTTTGTCGAAGGTTATTTCACTTCCGCTCATTGGCGAAAAATTGGAACCATATATTCATCAGGCACAATTTGAAATTCAAAAATATACTGAAAGTACTAATTATAAAAATAATTTTGAACAGATGCAAAAAACTTTGCAAGAAATCCGTGATGAACTCAAAAAAAATCCTGTTTAGGATTTTTTATTTTATTTCATGATGGAGGATTGTAAAGATATTTCTCCCGCCTTCAAAGAGTATATTTTTTTCAATGGAAAGTCAAGATTTTTCAGCGATATTTTCTATCTCTTTGAGCGAAAATCAATGATAATATCGACTAAATTCTCAAATTTTAATCCGAAAAGCATTATTACCAATATGATTTTTTTGATATTTTTCTTGTCATAAGAGATTCCAATTAGTCAGGTAAATTTTCCCATTTGACGCAAGTATTTTTCCTGCATTTTTAAGTACGCGTATTCGTTCAGCTTCATTTTCTAAATGATGAAATGATGCTAAAAAAATAATAGCCTCATATTTTTCTTCGACATTTATATCGGCACTTTCTTCGCCAAACTTCGCCAAATAATCTTGCATTGTCGAAATAATAAATTGTGTATTAGGGAATGAAGTTCTTGCTTCTAATAAAAGGTCTTCTGATGCATCAACTCCAATATATTTTTTTGGAACTTCGCCAAACTTCGCCAAATAATTTTCGACAAATCGTCAACTTCCACATCCAATATCGAGGATTGTTTGAAAATTATTTCTCTCAATATCATCAAGAATTGCGTCGAGTTCTGGCCATTTGAGATTTTTTCGGCTTTGCGCAAAGGTTTTTGCAAAAGGATTATAATCAACCATATTAGCGTTTTGGAAATAATTTTTCAAGGATTTTTTGATTTTTTCGCCAATTTTTGTCAACTTTGACACGCAATCCAAGGAATACTTTTTTCCCAAAAATTCCTTCGAGAATGAGGCGAGATTTAGTTCCTATTTCTTGAATCTTGGAGCCATTTTTTCCGATCACAATCTTCTTCTGAGATTCTGTTTCTGTATGAATATATGCTTGGATCGATAATATATCGCCATTGTCAACATTGGCGATATCGACATATGACGCGTATGGGATTTCTTCTCCGAGTTCAGCGAAAAGTTGTTCACGGATAATCTCAGAAACACGAAAATCTATCGGCTGATCGGTATAATAATCTTCATCATATAGATAGGGCCCCTCCGGTAATGATTTACTGATTTTCTCGAGAAGTGATTCAAAATTTTCCTGAGAAATTGCATTGATTTTGAAATCAATATTTTTCCCTGGATATGATTTGGCGAGGTCTTGCTTTGTTTCGACACGAATAATTGGTTTGTCAATAAAAGATAAACCTGTATCAAACCGCTCATCTTCGATTCCTTGTGGACGAGTTGGATCAATGAGCCGCAGAATAACATCTGCTTCACGAAGGGATGCAAATGCTTCTGCATTGATACGTTCATTAATATTTGGTGCTTTTTTGAGAGAATTTTTTTCGACTTCATGAATACCTGGGGTATCGAGAAAAATCATTTGCACCTCTTTTTCGGGATTGGTATAAATGGCTGTTACAGAGCGTTGTGTGGTCTGTGGGCGTGGGGAAATAGCCGAAACTTTTTCTCCGATCAGTGCATTGATAAATGTTGATTTTCCCGCATTTGGACGCCCGAGAATGGCAATGTATCAAACTTTTGGCATAAAAATTAATTAGATTTTTTCCATTCTTCAATTTTTTTTCGAAGAATTTCTGATGATTTTATAGGATTTTGTCAGCCGATGATTTCGCCGTCAAAATTCACATTCGGTCAGCTTTCACAGCGACCCATACAAGAACTTCATTTGATGCGAATATTTTCGTCGTAATTATAAAATTTTTTGTCGGCTTCCAGACGCTTGATAATATATCATGAAAATTTTTCTGAACATCGTTTTCCAGTGCAGACTTTGATTGTTTTTTGCATGAAAATATTGTAGCAGAAAAAAAGAAACTTGCAAATAAAAAATTCCCCGAAGGGAATCGAAAAATTATTCGGCAGGTTTTGTCTCATTTCCTGTTGGAGAATTTTCGTCTTCGATCGTTACGAGATTGATTCGATAACCAAGCAACTCTCCAGCAATATTGATATTCGTTCCGCCACGACCAAGAACTTTGGCTTTTTCACTGTCACGAACCGTTGCTGTGATAATATTATTTTCATCATTGATTTCAATTTTTTCGACAACACCAGGTACAAGCGCACGACGAACCATTTCTTCTTTGTTTGTTGTATAATTGAGAATATCGATTTTTTCACCAAAAAGTTCATCAACAATTGTACGAACACGCATTCCTTTTGGTCCAATAAGACAACCAGCTGGATCAATATCAGCATCATCACTGGCAACGATAATTTTGGTTTTGATACCAGGCATACGAGCAATCGAAACAATTTCTACTACACCTTCTTCAAGTTCTGGAGTATTATTTTCAAAAAGTTTTACCACGAGTTCTTTATCTTTTCGAGAAAGTACTACACGAGGTCCTGTTGTCTCATCGATTTCAACCTTTCGAACATAGAGTTGCATTCGCTGACCAGGAGTGTAGCGATCTTTGGAGTTTTGTTCGCTTTTTGGGAGAACAACCTGATTTCCGTTATAATCAAATATGACGCGATTTTTTTCTACCAACTCAACGCGCATTCCAACGATGGTATCTTCTTTGTCTTTGAAAAGGTGATACAATTTTTCTTTTTCGGTTTCACCAATTTTTTGAACGATGACATTCTTGGCAGCCTGTGCTGCGATACGACCAAAATCGTCAAAACTTTCGATATCATCAGAAACATCGAGTTCTACCATATCACCGATTTCGTACCCAGAATCCGCTCCGCCGATTTCTTCATACGAAATTTCCAAATCATCATCTTCTACTTCTTCCACCACTTCTTTGAGAATCGAGATTTCAAGTTTTCCAGTATTCATATCAAGGTGCACATTCACCTCAGAATCTTTGGAAGCAAAGTCACGCTTATAAGCAGTTTTGATCGCGTGCTCAATGATTTCTACGAGTTTTTCTTTTGGGATTTTTTTCTCAGCGGAAATAATATCAATCGCTGACTGGATATTTTGTAAATCAAGCATAAAATAGAAAAAATTTGTAAAAAAAGAACCGCCCATGCGGGCAGATCTCATTGATTTGATTATATAGATTTTTCCAAAAAAGCAAATTTTTTACGAAAATTGCTCGAAATAGACGCTTTTAAAGCCAGTATTTTTGATTTCTGTCACAAAATTTTCTACCATTTGTGGATTTCCACACAAGTAAAATTCTGCATTTTCTGGCGCCTCGATATCTTCAAATTTCATGCGCCCTTCACGATATCCATCGACTTTTTCTCGTGAAATATATGAGAAATTTTCAAGATTTGGAATTTGTGCCAACTCATCTTGATAAAATATTTCTTCGGCGGTCGAAACGGAAAAGTATAATTTTTTTGGAATATCAGGAATCGCACTCATCATTTTGAAAATCGGAGCCAAGCCTGTTCCAGTCGCGATAAAAATTTTCGGATTTGTATTTTCCTGCAAAATAAAATCCCCAAAAAATCCAATCAGATTCATCTCATCGCCTGACTTTTTTTCGGTGAGAATTTTTCCACCACGGCCGTTGGATTTGATTTTTATGAGAAAAGTTGCAGAATTTTTAGTTTGTTTTGCGACTGAGTATTGACGGCGGAAAACACTATTTTCATCGTTATATTCAAATGTTGCAAATTGTCCATCCTTGGCGGTGAGATTTTCTGGTTTTTCTATCGTGAGTTCGATCGTTGTTGGATTGAGGTATTTTTTCTCAATAATTTTGACAATATGTCAAGCATTTTGCTGTCATTCCTCATACGGCAAAAAATCCGCTTTGGTAACGCCACACTCAGGACATCGCCAATCATCGGGAATATCTGAAAACTCCGTTCCGGGTGCAATTCCGCCATCAGGATCGCCAATCGCAGGGTTGTAAATGAAGCCACATGGCACACAAAGAAATTTTTGTCCTTTTGGAAAATTTTGCATTTCCATTTTATAAAATTTTTTCCCAGAAAATTCGAGAATTTTCCCGATTATGAATATAATATTGAGAATTGCAAGCACTCAGATGGCCCAATTTTTCGCGAGACCAATCTGAATCATGATAAGAATTGGGACAATATAGACGAGTCGATGCAATTTTTTCCAATTTTTCCCGAGTTTTTTACGAGAAAATTCGTTGGAAGTGAGTGTGAGGATGAGAATAATAATCTGCGGAAGAATTCCAAATATAACTAGAAGAGGATTTTTACTGAGATAAAATCCGATCATTGGCAACATGTGATACAGGTGTGCGAGCGACAAAACACCAATCAAAATCCCGAATTCTTCACGAAATTTGAGCAGCGTGCCAAAAATTTTGATACCAAAAACGCGAGAAGAAATTGGAAAAAAGAGGATTGCGTAGAGTATCATGAGAGCTACCGAGGCTCCAACAATCGAATTTTTCCAACTACTCACCGCCCAAAAACCGCCAATGAGCGCTAGAATAAGAATAAGATTTTTAATTTTTTTCTCGTGTTTCCAGAGAAAAGTATTGATATGAGAAAGCATAATTTATGAAAAAAGATGCATATGAGAATTGGGAGTTTTGAAGAATTCTCCAGATTTTCGGACGAGAACGCCTTGAATTTTGTGAAAATTATTTATTTTTTGAGTTGCAAAATCCCAATCCATCACAGAAAATGCGGTAGCGAGCGAGTCGGTCAGCATACCAGCGTTTTGTATCATGTTTGGTGTTTCCAGAAAAACCGCCGCAATTTCGCGCGCTGATTCTCCAGAATAGGGATTGATGAGATGATGCGATTTTCAGAATTTTCGCTTATTGCCAGCACTACACGCCAGAAAAGAATTTGAAAATTCCAAAATTCCAATTGCTTCACCATCAACAAAAGGGCTTTCGAGCGCAATTTTCCATGTTCCACGACAGGCCATATCACCACCAAAATTGATGAGAAAATCAACATTTTCTGGTAAATTTTTCTGTAAAAAATCAAAAATCCAATCAATCAAGTATCATTTACCGAGTCCACCAAATTCAAGTTCGAATCATTTTTTTATGAAAACGATATTTTCTGATATAGTCAATATTTTTTCCAGGTCTTGATGGGAGAATTTTTTTGGCGAAAAGAAAAAATCAGAATTCCCATACCCGAGCTCACTGAGTCGTTTTCCGATCGTTGGATCAAAATATCCGTCCGTCTCACGCGCAATTTTCTGCATGAAAAAAATCATTTTTTCCGTATGCTCGTCGAGCAGATTTTGACCTGATTGATTGAGAGTATAGAGCCAATTATCCTTTTTGAATCGTGAATACTTATCATCAAAGGCATCAAGAAAAGCGATAATTTCCGAAAATTTTTCAGAAAAATCATCGCTTGAATTGATTTGCAAGAAAAGTTTGGTTCCGATGCTTGAATGCTCGAATTTTTGCATATTAGAGAGCGGAAACATAATTTACAAAGGCTTTTGTTGTGAGAGAAGCTCCACCAATCGCGTCAATATTTTGAAGATCAGAAATTTTCTGTCCGATTACTTTTGTAGAAATTTCTTTTGAAAAATTTTCGATAAATCCTGCTGACATCTGGTCAGTATTTTCGCCAGCTTTTACGCTTGCAGATTTTACAACGCCACCTTCTACTTTTACAGAAACATCCATAAATACTGGTCCGCTTGGTGCTTCGTATTTGATAGAATGTGTTTCATCATCAGAAGTTGTTGTGTCTGTTGACATCGAAGTAGTCGATTCTGTTGTTGATCCAGAATTTGTTGGCTGAATAATGACATTTTTATTATTTGGGTCAAATTCAAATCCGGCTGTTTGAGGGGTTTGAGTGGTATTATTTGTTCCACATGACGCGAGAAACACGAGACCCGAGATTGCGAGGAGAGAAGTATTTTTCATAATTTTTTTCAAAAAATAAAGCAAATACATTATACAAAACAAAAGTAAAAAATAGGAAAGGATTTAAAAAAATTTGCAAGTCGGAATTTTTCTGTATAATTTGCTTATGAAAAATACAAAAAATATCTTCATCATGGTGCTTTCTGGTGCCTATAACTTGGGCGATGAACTCATTTTGACATCAGAAATTAATTGGCTTGAAAATCGCTTTCCTGAAGCAAAAATCACGATTGCAACCTATGATGAAAAATCATTTTTGGGTGATGCGGTGAAATATCGATTTTTGAGTTTTTTCCCCAATAATATCAAAAAATTTCCATTTCAGAATCTTAAATATTTTTTTCAAACTATTTGGACGATTTGGAAATCAGATTTGATTGTAATCGGCGGCGGTGGAATTTTTTTTGATAATGAACCTGGTATTTCCTTTCAAAAAAACCTTTTCGAATGGAAATTGCGACTCTTTTTTGCTCGACTTTTTCGAAAAAAAGCGATTTTTATGGGAATTTCTCTGGAAGTAAAAAAAGAGGAAAATCAAAAAAAAATGGCAAAAATTTTCAGAAAAGATGATTTAATTTTGGTGCGAGATGTTCGCAGTGCTGAGATTCTGAAAAAATTTTGAATCGCATCAACGATTTTGTATGATTCGGTTTTTTTGATGTCACCAAAAAATCTGGTTAAAAAATCAAAAATTCATACGGTGGGAATTTCATTGCGAGATGGATTTTTGAGTCCATATCATGTCGAAATTCTGTCGAATTTTGTCGAAGTTTTGTCGAAGAATCATAAAAAAATTATCTTTTTATCACACTCAATTTTCCCATCAGAAAGCCATAATGATATACATTTTGTCAAAAAAATATTTGGCGAACAATATGAGGTGACTTTGTCGATGAATGAGACACTTGACAAGTATCAAGAAATTGATGTAATGATTTCTATGCGACTTCATGCGACGATCCTTGCAGCACAAAATAATATCCCAGTGATGATGATTCCATATGGGCCGAAAACTTTTTCTTTGTCGAAAATTCTTGAAATTGAACCTTTTATGATTGCTGGTGAAAATTTTTCTCTTGAAAGCATGCTACACAAATTTTCGTATTTAGAACATAATTTTGAAAAAATGCAAGAGAAAATTCATACCAAATATCGTGATATTCATCAAAATTTCTTGCAAAAATTGGAGAAAATTGATATGATGAAACCATAAAAAATAATTATGGATTTTAATAAACTAAAAAAGTCTTTTTCTGATGCGATTGATCTGACCGTAGAAAAAGCAAAAATTCTTGGAAATAAAACGCTCGAGTTTGCAGGTGATACGCTTTCGCAGACGGCGTTATTCATTCAGAATGAAGATGATTACGCCGAAAAACTCAAAACGAAGCGCCTTGTGATCATTGCATTTGATGAAAATTCGCCTATTGAAAAGGATTTAATGCTTCATCTCGCGACTTGGCAAACCAAGGCTTTTCTCGATATTGCGACGCTCAAATACTTGAATCGCGAAAAATCTGAGAAAATTATTCAGGATTTTGAATATCAGCTTCCACTTGAGATGAGAATTTTTTTCCAAGGTGAAGAAGTGGCTCGTTTTCATGATTTTGCTGAAATTGAAGCGTGGTGGAATGCGGATAAACGCGATTATTTTGCAAAAAAATCTGAGGAAAAAGTTTCTGAAAATAATGAGCATATTTCTGAAAATATTATTTCTGATACAAAAAAAGAGTCTTCTTCTGAAGATCCTCTTGCATTTTAATTTTTAAAAAAATTGTATGATTAACGCTCTTGATTTTCTTTTTCTCGTATTGGCGTTTGGACTTATTCCAGTTTTTGTGCTTTTTTCTATGATTTTGTGGCGCGTTTACAAAAATATGGATCGCATTGATAATATTCTCACTTTTTTTGAATCTATCATGTCGTTTACGCGAAATCTTGATCAGATTCCGGGATTGATTGTTTCCAAAATTACCCAATACTTCAAATAATTAGTCCTCTACGCTCGTATCAATCATTTTGAGATATTTTCCTAGCACGATTTTTCCTCGTGCTATTTTTTGATCAGGAAGTGGTTTAAAATTGGTTTCGTTACACGCCAAATAATTTTCCGTCGAACCAAAAAATTTCCCCGTTGCATCAGCCTTTTCTATTAAAACTTTCAAAATTTTTCCAACAGATTTTTCCGCCAGTTTTCGTTTTTCTATTTGCCCGTGTTCCAAAAGTGTTTTTGTTCGCTGCTGTGCGATATGATTGGGAACCTGATTTGGAAAAACTCCAGCAGGAACGCTGTAATGATCAACGTGTCCAGAAAACGGAAATGCGTGCAATTGCGTAATTCCAAAATCATCAATGAGTGCGAGCGTATCAGCAAAATTCTCATCCGTTTCGCCCGGAAAGCCAGCGATAATATCGGCACCAATATTGAGAATGACACCATCTTCACGGTCAAGCCCGCGCAATTTTCCAAGTACTTCGCGAACTTTCACACCATCATAATGGCGGTTCATTTTTGCAAGAATCGGGGTTGAGCCTGATTGGATCGAGAGGTGTGCATACGCGATGATGCGTTCATTTTTGAACAAATCAATGAGCTCATCAGAGAAAAATTCTACGCCAAGCGAAGAAATTCTCACGCGTTCAATTTCGGTTTCTTCGAGAATAGTTTTGATAAGATTCACAAATTGAGAATCCTGAAAATCATTGGAACTTTCTGCTCCCCAGGCACCAAGATTGATTCCTGTGAGAACAATTTCTTTCCCACCGCCGCGAACAAATGTATGAATTTCGTCCAAAATTTCATCAATCGGCCGGAATTTGTGTCGCCCACGAGCCTGAACTGTCAGACAAAAAGTACAAAAATTATCACACCCGGTCTGTACAACCATATATTTTCGCGTGAAAATCTGTTTCAGATTTTTGCTCCGAAGTGAACGAAGTTTTGTTTGCATCATTTTTTTCTTTTCTTCTTCGCTCATCGCAAAATCGCTCGGATCTTCTGGTAAAACCTCGATTTTATCTTGAAAATTTTTCAATTCGTGATATATTTCGTAAAATTTTGGATCAACCACTCCATCACGAATATTTCCACAACCCGAGAGATAGAGTTTTTCTCATTCTTTCAAGGTTTTGAGTTTTTTGAGCGCGTGTTTGACCCACTTTGCCTTGGCGCGATCCGTTACCACACACGACGCGATAAAATAGCCCACTTTATCCTCCAAATGTGGATGGGCAAGCCATTTTTCAGCAAAATATTTATTCGTTTTACAACCAAAAACTTTGTATTCCATAATCAAAAAAATATGCTACAAGATATGATTTTTGAAGAAATTGTCAAAATAAAAGTGATTCCGCGCGCGAGAAAAACGGAAATTATTGGAACTATGGATGATGGAACACTCAAAATTCGCATCAAGGCGGTTCCAGAAAATTGAAAAGCAAATGATGAGTTAGTCGGATTTTTGAAAAAAATAACGGGCGCCGATTGGGAAATTCTTTCAGGTGCAACCGCCACGCGTAAGCTTCTCAGACGAAAATAAAATTCCCAAAAGGGAATTTTTTATGCAACTTTTGCCTGGTAGAGATTTCGTCCCACTCGTTCGATAAAATCTTTATTTTGGAGATTCATATAAATTGTTGTACTTTTTACTTGACGAATTTTGAGAACTTTATCAGTAATTTCTTCCGTTGAAAGTGGTCCTTCATTTTTCTTGAAAATATCCAAAATCACATCGAGAACAGTTCCTTCTTTATATCCCCATTCTTTCAAAACATAGATTCCGCGCCCAATCAGAACAAATTCTTCATTGCGAATAAGTTCGTTGTGAATCGTGGAAATTTTCACTACTTCACCAAAATATTCAGTAATCGCGTTCGCAATGTCCATAAAATGCATTGGTTCGCGAGATTTTTTGAGTGTATAAATTGCTTTATCTTTCAGAGTTGCTGGATTCAAAATTTTCCATTTTTCGAGACCAATATATTTTCCTTCGCCCTTCACAACATCCAAGAAAATATCCATTACTGAATCAATCATCAGTGAATCTAATTTTCCAAATTGTGCAAAAAGATTGGTACGAATAGCATCATATAGAACGGCTATTTCTAGAATATCACCTCGTTTTTTGAGGATTTTTACCGCTTCTTTGTGGATAGTTTCGATCATTTTTTTCGAAACTTCTGGAAAGTGAAAATACGAATTTGTCCCCAATTGCGGCTTTGATTTTTGAAGTTGATAGTCTGCCTGAAGAAGAATATCAATAATATTGGCATTGAGCGTTGAATCGAGGCCAATATCAGCGATAATCGCGTTAATCAAGCGATCTCGAATCATCACGCCACCGTGCATTTTTAGGATTTTTTCTCCAGAATTCTGAATCACTACGAGGTTACTGGTTCGCATGATGCGTCCAATTTTTCGGATTCCCACATCTTCGATTTGTCGAACGCGCTCACGAGTAATTCCGTACGCATTCCCAATTTCTTGAAGGGTTTCCTTATTTCCGTTAAACCCAATTCGACGCATGATAACTGATTTTTCTTTTTCTGTTAACGAATCGAGAATGGAATGAAAACCAGCAGTTACTTGAGCAGTAGTAGTCATAATAAGCAGTTCACTCACTGAAATAAGAAATAAACTAGTTAATATAATATGATATTTTTTGAAAAGTCAAGCGTTTTTTTAAAAAGGAAGTGACATATTTTGTTTTTTTCTTTCGTTTTCCTGATGCGCATCAGGATGTATAATATTTTTGTACTCTCACAAATTTTCTTTCATTTGTTTATCAAGATAATAACTCTCGGTATTTTGAATTTTTACGCGTTTTGAAAGAAAAAATCCACAAATAATCATACATACAACACTCGCTCCAGCAAGCGGAAATCCACTTTTGAATTCCGTCGCGCCAAAAACATTATATGCAGGCGAGAGAAAAATAATTTGCATAATCGCCACCAAAATCATCGTCGAAACAAAAACAACCGCTTGCGTATCAGAAAGTCGAAAAGGCACATAGGCGCGAATTTGTTCTTTTTTGGTATGTGAAAGAAGAAAAAATGGTACAATAATCACGCTCACCAAAATTCCGTATCCAATAAATCCGAGATATCGACTAAATGGTCCAAAAGTTTGCACGCCATTCGTGTTGGAGGTAATTTCGAGCCACGGCATAAAAAGCGACACAAATAACAAAAATGCCATTACCAAAATAAGTCTTCCAGAAAATGGTAATTTCCCAGCTCCAAAGCCCAAACGCGAGAAAAAATTCAAAATTTGTTTTTTTAATTTTCTATTTTGAATATTTGTGTTATACTGTGACATATCGAAAAATTATATGTTCACAGAGTAGTCAAAAATATTTTTTTTTCAAGATTTTTCCAAAAATTTTTCTTCCAAAATTTTCGCCATTTTCCCTCAATTTCCTTTTTCAAATTTTCCAAAAATGATAAAAAATTCTCGCAACATTTTTATTCTTCTTTTTATCGGAATTTTTCGTTTTTTCAAAATTGCCATTTTTTGAATTTTTGCTCTTCTCTTTTTTTGAAAAATCAATACAATGCAGCAAAATGATAAAAATTTTCCATTTTTAGAAGAAATGCTTGAAAAATGACCAGCGCGATTTTTTGCTTTTCCGACGACAATTCGGCTTGGTAGGGCGATTTTTTCTCCGATTTTGTTTCTTTTTTCTCAAAAAAATGTTTCCTCAGAAAATGATAAAAATTCGTAAAAAAGGTTTAACGTTGGTCGAATTGATGCTCAGTATGACAATTTTTTCGTTGATTATGATTTTTATTTTGTCGTCTGTGCAGTCAATGATGGCAGCGCGCATCAAAAGTATGAACCGCATCGCGCTCACGGAAGAATTGTATTTTTTCTCAGAACAATTGTTCACAGCAATCAAAGAAGGTGGAACGATTGATTATGAAGAATACTGGAATCGTAAGACATACAACACAGAAATGAATGGTTCGCATTACAAATTTGCGTCTGGGCTTGGAAATTTTGGACATGCCACCACTGGCCGCGTGATAGACTTAAAGCGAGATTATTTTGGAGAAAATTTTTTCTATTGTCGTAGCCAAGATGCTTCTCATCGAATGGGCTCTGAGTGATGCGTTAAAGAGTCAATTCTCAATACTGTTGGTGCGAATCTGGAGGGGCAGATGAAGCGCTATGGCCAGTATGCCTTGCAATTTTGGGATTATAATGGAAATGCCAATAATGATGGCGGTGATGAAAATCGTGATGGAAATATTGTTGGTGATGAAGATGATCGTAATCTCTGGAATGGGCCAGAAGTTTTTAGTGGATCTGTTCACGAGTTATATCTGATCAATAAAACAGACCCAAAAAACCCAACCCGCACATTTTTCCGATGGAAAATTATTGATGATCCAAATAAAAGTGCTGGTGATTCTTGTGAAATAACTCAGGATGCCGATGGATATTTTACCGCTGATGATCATTGTCTTGGAATGATTCAAATGCTCAAATTACGAGGATTGGATCGTGGTTCTAAGCATGACGGAACTGGCGCTGATGCGTATGATGGAGTGATTGATACATGGATTTGTGAAGATGGTTGGTCTTGTGCTGGAAAAGATATTGGCGAATGACGACTCGCGACAGGATCTGACAGTGAGTGGATTAATCTTTTCCCAAATACCGTATCAGTTCGAAAATTCCATCTGGATTTGTTTCCAAAAAAAGATCCGTGGCTTGCGGCAGCAGCGCAGGATTGTACAGGAAGCTGCACAGGAACGAGCCCATTTATTCATCCGTATA
>ERZ772928.690-NODE-690-length-14906-cov-8.723184_pt1 | contig 14906 bp, 10 predicted proteins | sample MGYA00511686_ERZ772928 | MGnify/ENA primary metagenome ERZ772928 (study PRJEB29015, sample SAMEA2738063) | human oral metagenome | biome: human oral; feature: human-associated habitat; material: saliva | place: China | collected 2219 ... | reverse complement strand
GTAGCCTCACGAAATATACTACTGCCCAACCACATGGAAACTGCAACTTTGTCCAGTTTTGTTGCAGAGTCGTTAAGGAGCAGCGATGGCACCGGCACGCAAGGGTCGACAACAGCGAGCGAAGACACCTCGCTTACGTCCCCGACCCGGCGCCACGCGATCCCTCATGCACGGGCGAGCCCCGGCCTCGTCCCCCGCACTCTCAGAGGAAACCCTCAGCCCACAGCCCTCCCCCATCGTCCGTCAAATCCCCGGAGGACCCAGCGGCCCCCACCCCCAGGTCCCCACCTCCCGCATGCAGCGAGTGCGCGCCTGGCTCTCACGCCAAGCACGCTACTCGCCCGCACGCCTCGCACTGGGCACCTTCGCACTCATCATCGGCGTCGTCACCGCGCTCCTGATGCTCCCCATCTCCTCCTCGTCGGACACGTCTGCCCCCTTCGTCGACGTACTCTTCACCGCCGTGTCCGCCGTGTGCGTCACCGGCCTGACCACCGTCGACACCGCGACCTACTGGTCCCCCTTCGGCCAAGCCGTCATCGCCGCCGGCATCGTCGTCGGCGGCCTGGGCGTCATGACGCTGGCATCGATCCTCGGCTTCGCCGTCTCCCGCCACCTCGGCCTCACCCAACGCATGCTCGCCACGCAGGAAACCGGGACGGGCGCCATGGGCCAGATCTCCACGCTCCTCAAAGCCGTCATCGCCACATCACTGACCATGCAGGCCCTCCTGGCCGCCATGTTCCTGCCCCGATTCCTCGCCATGGGCTTCGACCCCGCGCGCGCCCTCTGGGACGCCGTGTTCATGGCGATCTCCGTGTTTAACAACGCCGGTTTCGTGATCCTCCCCGACGGGCTCGCACCCCACATCACCGACTGGTGGATGCTGGTCCCCATCATCTTGGGCACGACCGTGGGCGCCATCGGCTTCCCCGTCATCATGGATGTCGCCAAGAACCTGCGCACACCCCGCCGCTGGCGCCTCCACACGAAGCTGACGCTGTCCACCTACCTGATCCTGGCTTTCGTCGGTGCCCTCGCGCTGGCCCTCACCGAATGGCACAATCCGACGACGCTCGGCGCGATCGACACGCCATCGAAGATCCTCAACGCCATGCTCGCCGGCGTGAACTCCCGTTCATCCGGGCTGTCCGCCCTCGACGTGGGTGCCATGCACTCACAGACCCACTTCGTTCAGGACATCCTCATGATGATCGGCGGCGGCTCCGCGTCCACCGCAGGCGGCGTCAAGGTCACGACCTTCGCTGTCCTCGTCCTGGCCGTCATCGCGGAGGCGCGAGGCGACCGCGACATCGAGACCTTCGGCCGCCGCATCCCCACCTCCACGATCCGCCTGTCGGTTGCCGTGTCCCTGCTGGGCCTGGCACTTGTCGCCATCTCCGTTGTCCTACTCCTGTCGATGACGGAGTACACGCTCGACATCATCCTGTTTGAGACCGTGTCCGCGTTCGCGACCGTCGGCCTCTCCACGGGCATCACTCCCATTCTGCCCACCGGCGCCAAATACGTGCTCATCTTCCTCATGTTCGCAGGCCGCACAGGCTCCATGACCGTGGCCGCAGCACTGGCCCTGCGCCAGCGCTCCCGCGTCATCCGCATGCCCGAAGAACAGCCCATCATCGGCTGACCGCTTGGCTTTCGCTGGTACAAGACTCGCCCAGCAACACCCCGTCGAGCCATCCACCGGTACAAAACTCGCCAGCAACACCTCACCCGGACCCCCAACCGGTACAAAACTCACCCAACAACACCCCGTCGGGCCATCCACCGGTAGAAAACTCGCCCAGCATCACCCCGTCGGGCCATCCACCGGTACAAAACTCACCCAACACACACAAAATCGGCACAATTTGGCCATTTTGGACACGCAGGGCGAATTTTCTCTCGCACCTGACACCACTCGACGCAGCGCACCCGTACACCCAGCCCCTCAACCGGTACAAAATTCGCCCAACAACACCCCACCAGGCCCCCAACCGGTACAAAACTCACCCAACAACACCCAGCAACGGCCCCACCGTTTACAACCACAGCAGAAACCAACCAACACCTCAAACGAACTGCACCGCTGCTGTGCTCGCCTCTCCAAATTGAAGGCCCTTAACACCAACGCGGGATACGCCTCTTGCCCCGTCCTGGCACCATCCACTGAAGCATCTTGTGACAAAGACATTGGTTCACAAACTCAACTGTCTTCCTCCCTGCCCCTGCCACTGGGCAGCGACACAGGCCCCATCACCGGTATAGCGCATGACTTTGGCCGGGGAACCCCCTCATTGAAAGAAAAACCACCCACACACACCCCAACTCACACCCACCTGAAAGAAAAACCACCCACGCAGCGAGAAAACCGAGCAAAACCAGCCATTTTCAGCGCGTGTGGGCGAAAAATATTTCATTATCCCGTCGGAACCCCGACAACCTGCAGAGCAGGGCGATAAAAGTTTCATTCACCGTCTCGACGCCCTTTCGCGACACCATCCTTGCGGAACAACCCGCTGACACGGCCAGGAAAACCGATAAGGCACCGGACATAAGTGAGTTTTCCACAGGCACCGCGACCGGTTCAGTTATCCACAGGCATGATTCGCAGGCTTGCGCCATGAAGGATGCGCCATCGACAGTGGAACCAGCAAAGCAACGATGGTTTCCAGCTGGAGGTCCTGAAATGACACCTGATCGCATTGCGTCTTTACGTTCCGCCCTTCTCATCGCCGATGAGAACAACACCGCTGTCCGCCTACACAGAAGGCATAAGACCGGTGGGATTCTGCGCATTACGGCGGGCGTTTATATCGAATCAGAGGCGTTTGCGGGCCTAAACCCTCGCGACTGCCAAGCACTCGTATTCGCTGCACGTCTGTGTGCGCTGAGTGTACGCCACCCGTCCTACACGTTGAGCGGACCAACCATTGCATCTTTACTCGGTCTGCCAGGCACGAGCAGCATCGAGAAGCTTGTCATCTACGTCCCTTCCCGAAGCTGTTCCCGTCTCGTTCATTTCCCTGAAATTGTCATCGATGACAACATCCGCATCCCGTCCGCGCACATTCGCACGTGCCGTCCAAGTCGTCCCGTTTCCTCCATCGAATACTTGGGTTTCCGTATCGCGACACCGGCACGCGTTCTCGTTGATTGCTCACGCCTATTGAGCGATAAACGCGGGTTCCCCATCGCCTGCGCAGGCTTAGCCAGGGCATGCCATTTTGATCGTTTCCGTCAGGAGGAGTCGCGCGCCCGGCAGGAGGAGGCACGCAGGGAGTTCCACGAGGCCTTGGATGACACTCCCCGTAACGCCAGAGGACGCAGGCAAGCACGCTGGATCATCGACCACGCTAATGCTGGATGCGAGTCTCCCGGCGAAGCCCTGGTCCTCCTAGCTTTGCTGCGCGCGGGCATCAATGGGTTAGCGACACAGGAAGAAGTCCACGTTGACGGCCGAACGTACTTCATCGATATCGCACTGCCCGACTTGAAGATCGCCATCGAGTTCGATGGGCGCGTCAAGTACGGGGAGACCGTCGATCAAGTCCACGACAGCATTGAGGCCGAGCAGCGTCGCCAAAGAGACCTCGAACGCGCGGGCTGGAAAGTGATTCGGGTTCGTTGGTCGGACCTGAAACTCATCGACGAGGTCGTGGCCCAGGTCCTGGCAGCAATCCACACTCGGGCGGCGCGATAGACCGCAACACACCACGATGGCGTCACGGTGCAACACGGTGACGACGCAGCGCAACACGGCGGCACGAGGTCGTGGCCCAGGTCCTGGCAGCAATCCACACTCGGGCGGCGCGATAGATAGCAGCACGGCAGCGTCACGGTGCAACACGGTGACGACGCAGCGCAACACGGCGGCACGAGGTCGTAGCCCAGGTCCTGGTCACAGTCCACAGTCGGGCGGCGCGATAGACCGCAACACAGCACGATGGCGTCTCAGCACAGCACGCCCGCATCACGGAGCAGAACGCTGACATGGCAACGCAGCACGCTACACGCTACACGCTTGTGTGGCGCTTCATCGCGCCACAGTGCCGTACTATTTCGGCGCCACATCACGCATTCACCCCACCGAGACTTGAGGACCGGCCATCTGTCTGAGGCACAGTTTCTACGCCTTAACTCGGAGCGGTGTCACCACTGCACCACAGTCACTTCCGGAGTGTTTCACGCGTGTTTCACGCCTCCAGCTCGTGACACGTTCCTCGACTACTGCCCCCTCACAAGCGTCTCGCATGCCTGCACCCGCACACCTCGCCCAAGACGTGCGCCCATTTCCGAGGTACACACGCACCGCTCCCTGCTGCCGCAACAGACGCTGCCCGCACGCTACACTCGAGCAGCCCCACACCCACCCGCCGCAACACGCGCCCCACCCACCCGCACCACTCGCGGAGGGCGCGCCCGCAAGGAAGAATGGGGGCATGGCAGATGAACGCGAGTCAAAGGAACTCCAGTCGGGAACGCTCGTCATCGGGCTGGGCCGTTTCGGCTCCGCTGTCGCGGTGACACAGGACCAGCTGGGGTACGAGATCTTGGCCGTCGAAAAGAACCCCGCACGCGTGCAGGCGTTCGCCGGTCGTTTCCCTCTCGTCGAGGCCGACGCAACCTCCAAGGATGCCCTCGAGCAGCTGGGCGCGCGCGAGTTCCGCAGCGCCGTCGTCGGTGTGGGTTCTTCCCTTGAAGCAGCGGTGCTCATCACCGCGAATCTCGTTGACATGGGCATTTCGTCGATCTGGGTGAAGGCCACGTCTTCCCAGCACGGTCGCATCCTCCGTCGCGTGGGCGCCCACCACGTCGTTTACCCCGACTTGGACGCGGGAAAGCGCACCGCTCACCTTGTGGGTGGCCGCATGGTTGACTACATCGAAATGGAGAAGGACGGCTTCTCCATCATGAAGCTGCGCCCCCCGCAGGAGGTCCACGGTTTTTCGCTCGAAGAGCTGGACCTGCGAGGCCGATACGGCGTCAACGTGCTCGCGGTGCGCCACCCGAAGCAGCGCTTCGAATACGCGGATGCAACCACCCGCATCAACGCTGACGACGAGATCATCGTGTCGGGCGACTCACACCTGCTGGAGTACTTCGCGAACCGCCCGTAGCGCTTCATCGGCGCCGGATGCGCCCGGCCGCCACGTAGGCCGATGCGTCGGGGGATTAGACGAGGCCCGGGCGCGCACACGCAGGCCCGGGCGGGCATGAGCAGGCCCGGGGCAGGCACGACGAGGCCGGGGCGGCATGCGCACGGGCAGGCCCAGGCCATTGAGAGCTACGGCAACGAGGAGACCACCGGTGCACGAAGCACCGCTTTGGCGCTCTGATGCATGACCATAAGGGGGTGCCCTCGCACAGATTCTGTGCGGGGGCACCCCCTTATCAGTCGAGGCCAGTGACGCGACTGGCGAAGCTCCTAGAAGCTACCGGACGAGCCCGACCAACCGCCCGATCCCCAGTCATCACCCGAGCCCGATGCGCTCGACCAACCGTTGTTCTTCTCTTCCTCGAGCTTCTTGCCCACGGTCGACGGAGGAACGTGGACGTCAGGCACGAAGGGACGAGCGAAGCCATGCCCGATGGGATCCTCGACGACCTTCTTGACCGCGTCACCGATCGGCTTGACGAGCGGCTTGACGAAGTCCTCAGCTGTACGGAGAGGCTCGAGGATCGGGTCAGTGATGTAATCGATGAGGTGTTTCTCTTCTTTTTCCTCTGGCGGGCACTCGCGAACGGGCTCGTCCAGGGGGGAGCGCTTCGGCTTGTCGCTGCTCGAAGAAGAGCCCTCACCGCAGCAACCACCGCCGGGGGTACCGCATTCCTTACCCACCTCGCGGATCGCGCTGAGGAAGGCGGGGGCAGCTGCCGTGAGGATGTCGAAGAGCGACTTCAGTTCGTCGAAGGCCATCTTCAGCAGGCTCAGGATGTTCTGAACGTTCCAGGCCTCGGCAATAGCCCGCTCACCGACTCTGACCGCGGCTTTGATGAGCGACGTGCCGAGCGTGAGCCCCGCGAGCGCCACTCCCTCAACGGCCTCGCCGATGATGTCCGAGATCAGCTTGCATACGTAATCGTGGGTTTTCTTGACGAGCTCAGCGGCCTTGGCAACCGCGCTGCCCACGGTGGCTGACGCGTCGGCCAGGGTGTTAATCGAACCAACAACCTGTCCCTGACGCGACAGGTAACGGGAGACCGATTCGCCCTTCATGTTCTGCATGGCGCTGGACGATCCGGAGTCGAGCTCGGATGCCGTCGATCGCAGCGAATCTCCGATGGATGCCCAGGTCATGGCCATGCCGTTGACCTGCGCGGAGTCACCGGTGAGCTGGTCCATCCAGAACTTCAGGGGGTCGACGTAGTTGAGGAGGATATCCACGCCGAAGCTGACCAAGCCAGCAAGCCCACCCAAAGCGATTTCACCAATGCCTTGGACAGCGCTGAGGGCCGACTCGGCGCCCCCCTTCCAGTCACCGGCATCGAGCTGGATGACAGCGTCGCGGATGTCGCCGATGGGTCCCAGGGCGTCGTCGGACCCGTCCATCCATTCGCTACGGGTATATACCGGCTGTTGAGGGCTCACTTCTTTACTCCTTCAAAAATGAAGCGACGCAGCGTGCGTTCTTCGTCTTGACGCTGGCGGGTCAGGAAGGTCTCAATGTCCTGGTCACCGTGCTTGTCCTGCTTCTCAAAGAGAGAGCGGACGTCTTCCGGCTTGGACTCGGGGTGCGCCTTCGAGAACTCGTCGATGCGCGCGTTCTGTGTCTTCTGCTGTTCGTCGACGAAGGCGCGGAAACTGGTCTGCTGTTCGTTGCGCTGCTTCGACATGAAGGTGTCGAACTGCTGGGGGGTTGCCTTCGGGTTGTCCTTGACGAACTCGCGGATCTGGGATTCTTCCTCGGTGCGCTGCTTCGCCAGGAAGTCCGTCATCGCGTCCTGCTGGCGCTTCTGGTTGTCCTCGATGAGGGTCTTCACCTCGGAGATGTCCTCACCCGGGTGCGCCTCGGCGTAGCGTTCGAGGGCCTTCGCCTGGTCTTCCTTCTGACGGTCGTAGAAGGTCTTCAGGTCGGCGTTTTCGTCCTCGCGCTGCTTCTCGAGGAAGGCGCGGAGTTCGTCCTCACCCACGCAGACCTTGTCGTGGCCGGCGAGCATGCTCGCAATGGAGGTCTCGTCGTCCTTCTTGTCCTTCTCGAGGCCCTTGATGATCTCCTCGGCGTTGTTCGGCTTGGGCATGGTGGCAGTGCCGCTGACGCCTCCGTTCGAGACGCCTCCGCCACCGCCACTCGATGCGCCACCACCGCCGCCGAGCGAGGGCGTCGCCCCTCCGGTGCCTGTGCCGCCGCTGGGGCCGGTGACCGGTGCGCTCGCGCCCGGAGCTACGGAGCCGGGCGGAGTGCCGGGGGTGTCTCCTGCACCGGGAGGCGTGGGGCACGGCTCGAGTTGGTCTCCGGGGCCCTTAATAATGTCTTCATTTCCGCGCTCGGCTGCGCGCATCCGCTGCTCGAGGTCGATCAGGCAGTTGCTCAGTCGGTGTTCAGCTTCGGCGGCGTCATTGATCATGGCCGCGATGTTCGAAAACTGGTAGGTACACACGGCTGTGTACTGCATGAACATCAGGCCGAATGCGTTTGTGATGACCTGTCCCAGGGTCTGGGTGGCGGTGTCGTAGCACGCGTCGAGCGTGTTGGCGCAGTTGTCCACCTCGCCCGCGTGGCTAACGAGCCCATCCAGGTCGATTGCGAGATCGTAGTTCGACATTGGTATCAGCGCCCGAGCGAGTTCAGCACCGGCTCGACGGTGGCGGCGTATGCCTCGATTGCGCCGCCCTCGTCCTTGAAGTCCTTAGAGACGTTCTCGCGGACGAAGGTTGCCATGTTACGGCCGGCCGCGGCGTAGGCTTCCATGATCGAACGCTCGAGCTCCTCGGCGCTGCCGCGCATCGCGTTATCGTCGATGGAAATCTTGGTGAGACGACCGTCGGAGTTCACCTCAACCTCGACATCCTGGTTGCTATCCATACCAGAAACACGGGCGGACGTCAGTCGCTCAACGAGCTCCTTGATCGCGTTCGCCTTCTTCTCGGCGGCGGCGATCTGGTCCTTCAGCATCTGTTCAAATTCTTCGGGCGTCTGCCCCATCACATCTACCATACGGTTATCCTAACCGACTCGACAGAATCTCGAGGCAAACTTCAACCTGCGAGACAACCTCTATTCCTACGCAAATCCACCGACCGGACGGTCGTTCAAGATTGACAGATCAACAAGCGCAACCCTGACGCCTCGTCAGTGCCGGTGATAGCGCGGGCTCGTCCCCAGGTAAACGGGGTATTTGTGCCCATCCCTCAACGCGTTCTTCTCATCGGTGCCCCGATAGACATACGACGGGTCATTCATGATTACTCGCGGGTTCACAACCCCATCCGCATAGTCCGAAATCTCTTGGACTGTGGGCTTTGCCCCGTTGCCTTTTCCAATGAATGGGTGTCTGTTGGGGAGCGCTGTGGGGTCAGACGAAAGAAAGGCAGCGGGATCGATCTCTCCGTAACCAGTTCGGTTGTTCCACTGTCCAGCTCCACTCCCAGTAGCGACCAACGCTTGAAGGATCTGTTCCGTCGTTGCTTCTCGTCCAAAGCGCTGCTTGCCCAAGGCGAGGGTCCCAGCGACGACCGGAGCCGCCATGGACGTACCATTCACAATGTAGTCGTTCCCATCGATCGACGAACGAACCATCACTTCCGCGATAGCAGCAACCGACACTCCATCGCCCCAACTTGAGTAGCTGGCCACTGTTCCGTCCGGTTCGAGTGCGCCCACACCAACAACGCCAGACCAACTCCCCATTGATCGCGGGTCGTTCTCGATGCCTTCATTACCCATGCTGGCGACGACAATCACACCATTGACAACTGCGCGGGCAAGCGCCCACCGCATCTCCTGGGATTCCGGTACCGAAAAGGTCGACGAGATGGAGATAATGTCGGCTCCATCATTAATCGCCTGCTCAATGAGGTTGGGAGCCCGAGCCAAATCACCCGGTCTCGACCAGCTCGTCGAGCAGTCGCCTTCCCCTTCAAGCGCCTCGCGCACCATTTCGTAGTTGTAGATGGTCGCGTCCGGCGCCAAGCCGAAGTCCCGCGCAACAAGCACCTGCGCGATGAAGGTCGCGTGTTGATCCGATTCCTCAACACGTTGCGGGACACACGGACTCTTCAGTTCAATATGGGCTCCAGCGAGTTCGGGGATCGTCGTATCGATTCGGCCATCGAGCACAGCGATGACGATTCCCCGCCCCGTGTACCCCTGCGCCCGAAGAGAGTCGAGAGAATAACGCGAGTAGTGGGTCTGGTCCGTCGCCACGATTGGTCGTGTGAGCGCCTGCGCTGGCTGCTCGGCAACGACCACACTGCCCACGATGAGCGCGCAGATGCATAGAAAGACTGCCAGGACACGCAGGGCGTGCCCATGCCTCGCCGTCATAGTCAAGGGCCTTTGTCCTTTCACTGTCCAGCGGGAGGGGATGCGTCAGTGCCGGTGATAGCGCGGGCTCGTCCCCAGGTGAACGGGGTATTCATTATCCGCGCTAAAAGCCGCATCCTCGTTCACGCCGCGGTACACGTAGTCGTCGTCGTTCCTCATCAATAGCGGATTGACAGTGCCGTCGATGTAGTCCTCGACATCCTGCCAGCTCGGTTTCAACGAATAGGTCTTCGATTCGCACGGATTGACGTCAGGCAGTGACGCGGCATCCGCGTTGAGCAGTCCCCACGGGTCTGCCGGTCCGAAGCCCGTGTAGTAGTTCCAGTCGCCGTTACTCCCGGTACCGGTCGTCGTCATGGCCTGCAGGATCTGATTCGCGGTGATCCGCTCGTCGAAGCGCTGCCACGCAATCGCAAGGAAGCCCGCGACGATAGGAGTCGCGAAGGATGTTCCCTGCATCGTGAGCACTTCTCCGCGGCTGCCGCTACGCACAATGATCTTCCCCAGCGCGACGGTTTCGACGCCGTTGCCCCAGTTGCTGTATTCGGTCAGCGATCCGTCCGCATTGATGGCACCCACTCCGCAGATCCCGGACCACATGGGCAGCGTATCCGCGGGATCTTCGGTGGATTCATTGCCCATCGCCGCAACGACGATAACGCCCTGCGAAATGGCCCGCGCCATGGCCCACCGCAGGTCTTCGTTGTACAGCGGGTAATTACTCGAGATCGAGATGATGTGAGCGCCGTCGTTGATCGCTTGCTCGATCAGCAGCGACGTGTCGGCCTCGCCCCGCGCATACACGCCGGCGGTCGCGCAGTCGGCGCCCACTTCCTCCTCGCTGTATCCGAGGTCGTAGGTGTACAGGGTCGCGCCGGGGGCTACGCCGAACTTCGGAGCTACGAGGACCTGGGCAACAGCCGTGCCGTGATCCGCATTCTCGGGCAGGGACCGGACCGTGCACGGGCTCTTGTTTTCGATCGTCGCGCCGGCCAGCTCAGGAATATTCGGGTTGACGTGCCCGTCGATCATCGCGATGATCGCACCCTCGCCCGTGTAGCCCTGGCTATGCAACGAGGCCAATTGGTAGTAGGGGTAGTACTCCTGGTCGGCGCCAGTGACCTCGCGGTCGACGGCGTTCGCAGGTGCGACCGGAACAACGGCAGAGCCGACAACGAGGGTAAGGACAGCCGCCCCGAGGGCACACGCGCGCCGACAGCGCCGCGGGCCGAGGACTGTCATGAGATGTCCTCGTCGTCGTCCTTTTTGACGGCAACCGGCCTGCCGCGCAGGTGCGACAGGATGACGAGCCCGCCGAGGATAGCCGCCCCGAGCACAACAATCCCGCAGACGATGTAGGTGCGCATCGTCATGATGTTGTCTCGGCTCGTCAGGTGCGGGGACACCTCTGCGGGGCGATTCGGAACGGGGTGCGCGGCCTGGTCCGGGTGAGGGGGCCCGTACCTCGTGCCGATATCGTCAAAGGTGAGCGCCTCGTAGGGCGCCACGATACCCCAACCGAGCTCATTCGTGCGCTGATCGGACGAACCGCGCAGCGCGGTCACCTCGAGGCGGTACTTCCACATGTCCGGGGACTCGTTGGGGAACTGCGAGGCCACGAGGGCCGCGAAACCCCCGGCGTAGGCCGTCGCATACGACGAGGAGGGCAGCGGAGTGTCGCCCGAGTACCCACCGACCAGGCAGTCGGCCTGATCGAACCAGGTCGTGTGAATGACGGCGGCGGGCACCGCGAGGTCCACGTGCGCGCCGTGCACCTGCTGGTCCGACGCGAAACCGTAGGCATCCGAGGCCGTCACCGCGAGGACCCCCTCGTAGGCGGCCGGGTACACGACCTCGTTGTTCTTCTGATCCTGGTAGGTGTTGCCGGTCGACGCGACAACGAGCGCACGCCCGCGCACCGCCGCAACCGCGGCCTCCAGGTCGGAATTCGGGTCCTTCGAGGACTGGGCGACGACGATGATCTGCGCGCCGTTGTCGGCGGCCCATCGGATCGCGCGGGCCACGCGCGACATGAAGGGCTCCTGCCCCGGCTTGTCGGCGTTTCCCTGCTCGAGGCCGGTTTCGATACGCACCGGCAGGATCTTTGCCTCGGGAGCGACGCCGACGAGGCCCGACCCCTTTGACTCAGGCAGCTGGCGGGCAGCGATAGCGCCGGCGATTGCCGTGCCGTGCTCGCCGACGTCGACGCGACCGTCGGTACCTTCGCCACTCAGGTCAATGCCGGGCAGGACCACGGACGGATCTCCCGAGTTGAAGTGTTCGTTGCCCGCAGCCACGCCCGAGTCCACGACCGCGACCGTCACGCCCGCACCTCGACTGATGTCCCAGGCGCGTCGAACACCCACCTGATCAAGAATGATGGGCTGCTGCTTGATGTACCGGGGTGAGTCCACCGGACAGGTCTCTTCCTGACGCTGCTCCGGGGCCTGCGTCGGCGCGTCCGACGGCGGCGCCGTGGGGGTGGGACGCACGCTCGGCGTGGGCGCCGGGTCCGCGTGCGCGATCGTCGGGCTGAACGCGGAGCCAACCCCGGCCTCGTCCAAGGAAGAGGCGGGAGCGACGACCGGCGCAAGCGCGAGCCCCGTTACCAGAGCAGCGCCGACGAGGCCGTGGCGGAGCGCCCGAACGCGCGCGCGGTCCCAGCTCACGAGAGCCCCACTGATGAGGCCGCGGCCTGCGGAGTGAGGTCGGAACCCGGCGGGATGATGTTCGCCCAGGCCTCGGGGATCACCGAGACCTTGTCCTGGGTCCATCCCAGCGCCTTAATGGGGACCATGGGATTCGGTCCAAGCGAATGGATGTACCCCTGGTCCGACACGAAGGCGTAGGCCGCCGCCTGGCTGCCCGCGGACGTGATTGCAACGAGCGCGCCAGTACCGCCGGCCACCGTCACGGAACGGTTCGTGGTCGGCGAGGGGGAGCTCACGGACTCAGGGTCGTACGAGGCCTCCACGGCGCGCTGGTGCGGCATCGTGTACAGGCCGAGCTTGGGCGCTTGAGCGGACGTCGTCATCTGCGCGCACAGGGCCGTACGGTTCGAGGCGTCGGCCTTCTGGTCGTCCCACACCGGATCGGAGAAGTCCTCGTAGTCCGGCCAGTCCTCGCCGATGAAGTCAGCGTGGACGGGAGTCACGTCCTTGAACATGTCCGTATCGAACTGCCTCGTGGCCGGGGCGTCACGGTACAGGCGCGCGGCAGTGGAGTTGAAGACCGCCAGCTGCGAGGAATTGACGACCAGGTAGGAGTTCTGGACCTCGCCCTTCGTATCGGTCTGCTCAATGACTGTGCCGATTGTCAGGTTCGCGTCCTTGAGGGGGCCGGGCAGGTCCGTGGCGGGCGCGCCCGCGTTCGGGATGTCGCTGTAGCTCCACGATTTCAGCGGCGTGCCGGAGGGGAAGAGGTCCACCCATTGCGGGTCGGACTCGACGGGGTAACCAATGCGGTTCTGGAACGCGAGGGTCCAGTCGCTCAGGCGGGAATCCGTCTCGTCGATGAGGTACTTCTTCTGGGTCTTGGTATCCACGAAGTAGGTTGTCTTGCCGTGATCCGGGGTGACAAGAGCGGATGTGGCGGGAGTGAGAGGGAAGTTCTGCTCCGGAAGCTTCTGCCCAATCCACGTATGGTGGCTGTCCTCGATGACGCAGGAGAGCCACACATTCGCGAGCTGATCCATGCCCGGCACGTCGTCGGGCACACCGCTCAGGCCGATCTGCGCGCCGCGCGGAATGTCATCCAGGGACGTGGCGCTGGCTGACACCACCGTCAGGCCGGACTCCTGGGCCAGTAGACGCGCCGTCGTCACGTTCGAGATCGGATGCAGGACACCGTTCGCGAGGAAGTAGCGCGCGCCCGTCGACTTCACATCGACCAGCACGAAGTTCATTCCCGACAGGTCCGGATTCGTGTTGAAGAAACGCATACCCACGCCAACGACACACATGACGACTGCGACGAGCACGCCCACAAGCAGGGGGCGCACGGGCGAGGGAGGATCGACCTCGCGGCCGCCGGGGGTACCCGACGTGAACGCCGTGATCAGGCGATTGCGGTTGAAACGCTGGGCTTCCAGAATATCTTTACTCGACGGCATGGCTCAGCCCCACATGTAGACGGCGAGAGGGATCAGGACAAAGAGCGAGAGCACCGCGATCGTGTCCGCAATGCGCGTCAGGTGCGGACGCGCACGAGGCCCGACGACGTTCGTCACCACGAGGACGAGGGCGGCGGCGATTGCGGACAGGGTGATCCACGGCAGGCTCGACGGGTCGGTTCGCGTCACGAGCGTCGCGGCGACCAGGATCGTGGCTAGGCCTGTCAGGGAGCCGAGGAGGACCTCGACGCGTGCCCGAATGGAGCGAGTCTGCAGGATGAGAGAGACCGAACCGAGGACTGCCAGCGCGAGGGGCGTGGACACGGAACGCAGGCCCGGCGCGCTCAGCATCGAGACCGTCAGGAAGAGCGCTGCGAGGCCTCCGCCCGCGCGCAGCGCCACGACGAACACAAAGGACGTGCTCACCTGGTCGGTGACGCCCTGGGCGGGGATCTGTTCACTGGTGTTTGCGTCCAGGATTCTCACCGGAATGTGCGCGAGAGCGATCCATGGGGCGATCTGCAGCAGCACGATGACGAGGGCAAAGAGAATGGCGGACACGCCGACCTGGGACAGGGATCCGACCTTCACCAGGAGTCCAGTGGCGGCCATCATCGTTCCGAGCACGAGAGGAGCGGCGATCGAGATCCGGTACTGCTTCGGGAGGGTCAGCACGGCGACGGACCCAATGAGCAGGCCGACGCCAATGGCAATCCAGCCGCCGGTATCCCACTGGCCCTGCATCAAGCGCAACGCCGATGCGGCGGTCAGGAAGGGGACGGTGTGCGCGAGAGCGATGCCGGAGGGCCCGGCGTACTTGCGGGCCACGACCGCGGAGGTACCGGTGACGAGGAGCGCGGACACCACGCCGATCGCGCCGTAGACGTAGTTGAAGAACGAAACGTTCGCGGACTGCATCGAGGAGATGGCGTCCTGCGGCGTGGTTGCCAGGAGGACGGCGGCAACAAAGATCAGAGCGGCAGCGGCCAACGCGGCAAAGGTGCGAGCGTCGTCACGCGTCCAAGGGGTGGACACTCTTTCGACAACTTGGCCGACGGCTTCTGTGAGATCGTCATAGACCATATCGGCGGCGCCTTCACCGAGAGGCTCGAGTATCAGGGCAGCACCAGCACGCACTCCCTGCGCAGCCAGGGACTTCGACTGATCGAGGAGACGACCCGACGCGGTACGCACGGCGAAACCGTCGTTTGTGGGCTGATCACTGAAAGCACCAACGGATTCAACGAGCCCAGGCAGGAGCTCCACCAACGGAATCGACTGCGGGATCGTCACATCGGTCCGATCCA
>ERZ772928.683-NODE-683-length-14992-cov-5.011180_pt1 | contig 14992 bp, 9 predicted proteins | sample MGYA00511686_ERZ772928 | MGnify/ENA primary metagenome ERZ772928 (study PRJEB29015, sample SAMEA2738063) | human oral metagenome | biome: human oral; feature: human-associated habitat; material: saliva | place: China | collected 2219 ... | reverse complement strand
TGCACAGTACAAAACCATTGATTTACCATGGCAATACGATTTCTGATTTCTCCTTCACGTTCAAAGAAGGTAAAATCGTAGAATACACTGCAAAAGAAGGTTATGAAGTGCTAAAAGAATTAGTGGAAACTGATGAAGGCTCCCACTACCTTGGTGAAGTAGCATTAGTGGATCACTTCAGCCCAATTAGCCAATCTAACCAAATCTTCTATGAAACATTGTTTGATGAAAATGCGTCCTGCCATTTAGCAATTGGCGCATCCTATCCTACATGTCTAAAAAACAGCGATGGTTTATCTGAAGAGGAATTAAAGGAACGCGGCCTTAACCACTCCTTAACACATGTGGACTTTATGATTGGTCATGAACGCATGAATATTAAGGGATATACTCGTGATGGTCAAGCTGTTGATATTATGATTGACGGTCGTTTACAAGTATAATTTAGGTATACAATCTAACATAGTAAAAATATAGCAAAAGCTCTTATCCATTAATTAATAGATAAGAGCTTTTCTTATAATAATATGCTTTTATAGTTTATCATAGGGTAATATGTAAAGTCCGTCCTGTAGGTTTATATTCAATAATTTCTACACCTGCTGTTTTTAGCATCCGTTTAGATGCCTTTACCTCTTTTGTATCCTTGTAGAGATCATCTCGGTAGATAACAGCTTTAATGCCACTTTGAATGATGGCTTTTGCACATTCATTACAAGGGAATAGTGTTACATATATTTTAGAACCTTCCAAAGAACCACCCCGATAATTAAGAATGGCATTGAGTTCGCTATGTACAGTATAAAAGTATTTATTATCATCTGCTGTATCGCGTTCCCACGTGAAATCATCATCACTACAATTTAAAGGCATACCATTGTAACCTATAGATAAAATTTTATTGTCATTGCTTACGATGCAGGCACCTACTTGTGTATTAGGATCTTTAGAACGTTGTGCTGCCAAAATGGCAACGCCCATGAAGTATTCATCCCAAGAAATATAATCGCTACGTTTTGCCATAATTACCTCACTTAAAAATAAGCCCCCTTCTACCTATGTAGTTGGGGGCTTACATTATTAAACGAATAGAATATCGTTATTTAACAACGATATTTACAAGTTTACCAGGAACATAAATAACTTTTACGATATTTTTACCTTCTGTAAACTCTTGAACACGGCTAGATTCTTTAGCCATTGTTTCTAATTCTTCTTTCGTAATATTTACGGAAACAGTAAGCTTATCACGAACTTTACCATTTACTTGCAATACTACTTCTACTTCGTCTACTACAAGAGCAGATTCTTCGTATACAGGCCAGTTTTCAGTATGGATGGATGTAGTTTCACCTAATTCATGCCATAACTCTTCTGTAATATGAGGAACGAATGGAGCTAAAAGAAGCAATAAGGAATGAGTCAATTCATTAGCTAAAGCGCTATTGATTGTTTCAGCTTTGTCCTTATGAGCGTACATAGCATTTACAAGTTCCATGATGGCAGAAATAGCTGTATTGAAGTTGAAGTTGTTATCGAGATCTTCTGTAACTTTTTTGATAACGCGGTGTAACTCACGACGCAATGCAAATTCGTCTTTTGTAAGTTCACCAGTTACATTTTTCTTACCTTCTTCGTTGTACGCATCAACAATACGCCATACACGACCTAAGAAACGGTAAGAACCTTCAACGCCTTGGTCAGACCAATCAAGGTCACGATCTACAGGAGCCGCAAATAGAATGAACAAACGGGCAGTGTCTGCACCATAAGTATTGATAATTTCTTCAGGAGAAACTACATTACCTTTGGATTTAGACATTTTGCTGCCTTCTTTAAGAACCATACCTTGTGTCAACAAACCACGGAATGGTTCGTTAGCTTCGATAAGGCCTAAATCATGAATAACTTTCACAAAGAATCGAGAGTATAACAAGTGCAAGATAGCATGTTCAATACCACCGATATATTGGTCAACGTTCATCCAGTAATTAGCAATTTTTTTATCGAATGGAGCTTGGTCATTTTTAGCATCTGTATAGCGCAAGAAGTACCAAGAGGAATCGATAAATGTGTCCATTGTGTCTGTTTCACGACGTGCAGGACCACCACATTTAGGACATGTAGTATTTAAGAAGCTTTCAGATGTAGCCAATGGAGATACGGCACCAGATTCAAATTTAACATCCTCTGGCAAGCGTACTGGCAACTGTTCTTCAGGAACGAGTTGTTCACCACATTTTTCACAATATACTACAGGAATTGGCACGCCCCAATAACGTTGACGAGAAATCAACCAGTCACGAAGGCGGAAGTTTACTTTACCTTCACCAATGCCGCGCTCATTAAGTGCAGCTGTAATATTTTTACGAGCCTCTTCAGATGTTTGGCCATTAAATTCGCCAGAGTTAACTAGGATACCATCTTCATGGTACCATTCTTGCCATTTTTCAAGGCTATATTCTTCGCCTTCCCGAGCAACAACTTGTTTAATAGGCAAATCATATTTATGAGCAAATTCCCAGTCCCGTTCATCATGTGCAGGGGAACCCATTACAGCACCAGTACCATAGTCTACTAATACATAGTTTGCAATCCAAACTGGAACTTGTTCGCCAGACATAGGGTTTACTGCATAGGAACCAGTGAACATACCTTCTTTAGGTGCATCTGTAGATGTACGGTCGATATCGCTCATATTGCGCATACGCGTAATGAAAGCTTCCAATTCAGCTTTGTTAGGAGCATTTTCAATAAGGCGTTCTACATATGGATGTTCAGGAGCCAATACTACATAGCTTACGCCATAAATAGTATCAACTCGTGTAGTATACACAGATACACGTTCATTAATGGATGGAACTTCGAAGGAGAACTCTGTACCTTCAGAGCGACCAATCCAGTTCTTTTGCATCAATTTAACACGTTGTGGCCAGTGATCAAGAGTGTCTAAATCAGTTAACAAGCGATCAGCATATTCTGTAATACGCAAGAACCATTGAGACAAATCTTTTTTCTCAACTGGGTTGTCGCAACGCCAGCAAGCACCGTCGATAACTTGTTCGTTCGCCAATACAGTATGGCACGTTTCGCACCAGTTTACTTTAGCTTCTTTTTTGTATGCTAAGCCTTTTTTGTAGAACTGTTGGAAGAACCATTGTGTCCATTTGTAATAATCTTCTTTACATGTTGCAACTTCACGGTCCCAGTCATAGGACAAGCCAAGTGCTTTTTGTTGCAATTTCATGTTCTCGATATTATCAAGAGTCCATGTTTTAGGTGCAATACCATGTTTAATAGCTGCATTTTCTGCAGGCATACCAAAGGAATCCCAGCCCATTGGATGCAATACGTTAAAACCATTCATTTTCTTAAAACGCGCTACTACGTCGCCGATGGAATAGTTGCGCACATGGCCCATATGCAAATTGCCAGATGGATATGGGAACATTTCTAATGCATAGTATTTCTCTTTACTTTCGTCATATTCAGTTTTAAAAGTATGGTTCTCATCCCAGTACTTTTGCCACTTTTTCTCAATATCTTGGGCTACATATTTTTCGTTCATGTAGGTGCCTCCTCAAATCTGTTTGTGATTCTAATTAATAGTATTATTGTACTACTTCGTACCATAAACCGTCAATTTATCTACTTTTTTACTACTTGAACAGCGGGAACGATAGACGCTATATCATTATCAACCTTTTGCTTTTCATTCACAGTCTTAGCATTCGCTTTTGTACGTTCTTTAGATGCTTTAGCTTCGGCTTTCGCTTTTTCTTTTGCAGCTTTAGCTTCTGCTTTTGCCTTCTCCTTAGCTGCTTTAGCTTCTGCTTTCGCCTTTTCTTTAGCTGCTTTTTCAAGAGCCTTACGTTCAGCCTTTGTTAATGGTTTTTCAACAACAGGCTTAGGAGCTTCAGCAACTGTTGCTGTGTTAGGTGTACCTTTACCTAAATCAACGCCTTGAATCATTGTAATCGTATTATCATCTTCAAAGCCTTTACGCCATGCAGCAAAGCCGGCCAATTGTAATTCTTTCACTAGGTTTAATTTATATCCTAAGGATTTATTATCTTCAAACCAAATCTTATCGGTACCACTAGTTGTTGGAATAGCTGCATAATAAGATTTTAACGTATCATTCCAAATAATATTCGATGCGTGATTTGTGAAATAAGATGATTCATTTTTAATAGCCAATGTTTCACCCCGTGCCACACTGCCTGATTCATGCCAAATTCTAGTGTAGAATGGAATGCCAAGAACAAGCTTATGACTTGGTACCTCTTGCAACATCTTCTCAGCATGATCGCGTACCCAAGGATAACTTGCAACCGGTCCTGCCGTAGTACTCTTGGCCCATGTTTCGTCATAAGCCATTAATACGACATAATCTACACTGTTAGCGAAGGACTTACGGTCATATACAAGAGACCAATTTGGACTATTAGAATATCCCGTTACATCTACAGAGGATTGAATATTATACTTATGTAATTCGTCAGCTAAGTATGCTACGAATCTTGTCAATTTATCACGGTCAGAATAGTCTACATTTTCAAAGTCAAAATTATATCCATCAAATCCATAAATATAAGCATATTGAATGAGATTTTGAGCGTATTTCTTCCACACTGCTTCATCGGCTAAGATACCACTCGTAAAATCTGGATCAAAACGATTTGTAATAAGCGGCCACACATGATATCCGTTGGCCTTGTATGCTTTCACATAGTCCACATTAATATTAGGACTAGATTCTAAGCCAAGGCTATGCAATTTGAACCAACTTGGAGAGATGATGTTATCTCCGCTGACATTCAATTTTTTCGCATACGGCGCATCTTGGTTAGGCCATGGGTCAAAGGCCCAAGATAGAGGTCCTTGGACAGGTTTATTTTGCAATACTTGCATCGTCTCTGGTGCAGCGGTCAATTGAACGTGGTCACCATCCTTCGTATAGGTGACGCCTATCAACGGTGTTGCATTTTCTACATCAACATACTCGGCACCATCCCGTTTGGTAATCGGCAATTTAACGGGCTCTCCAACGGCTTTAGGATTCATCGTAATGGTTGTACCATTCAGTTCTAGCTGTGGTACATAGATTGTATAAGATGTCTTATATTGATTGGCCTCATAATTACGGTTGGTCGTATTTAAATATTGTTGTAATGGCACCAACACTTCAGCCTGTACAGTATTACCAGAAATACTAGATAATACAGCGGCTGCCAAGGTAGTGACCATAGCAAATTTACGTAACATGTATGTCTCCTATAATTTATGCTGACTAGCTTTTGTTTACATAACAATTTCTATATTATATCATACATATATCGACACTTATAATTTCTATGCTTATAAAAGCATGAACGTTTATTCATAAAGGAGTTCATATGCATCAATATCTATTTTTCATAGGCGATTTCCCGATTAGGGCCTACGGTGTCATGTTAGCACTAGCCATCATTAGCGGTGCCTCTGTAGCCTATTTCTTACTCAAAAAAGACGGTCGTGGATGGCACGAGCACATTGTTGATTTCTCCATTACAGTCGCTATAGCAGGTCTTATCGGCGCCCGCTTATGGGATGTATTTTTCTTCGATTGGCATTACTATGGCAATCATCTCCTCGAAATTCCTTTCGTATGGCAAGGAGGCATGGCCATTCAAGGAGGCGTCGTACTCGGTACATTAGCCGGTTATTGGTATCTAAGAAAACATAATATCGATTTCTGGGCCTTTGCCGATATTTTTGCGCCAGCCCTCATTTTAGCTCAATCGGTTGGGCGTATGGCTAATCTGTTTAACGGCGATGCCTTTGGTCATCCTACGGGTGGAAATTTTGGTATTCTCTATCCTGAAAGTACCCTTGCATACCGCACCTATGGTAATCAGCCATTATGGCCAGCTGAAATTTGGGAAGGCCAAATCGATATTCTAATCTTCGTGATCTTACTACTCTTTAGCTCATTCAAACATGCTAAAGGACAAGTGTTCGTTCTATACGCTATCTTGTATTCCGCAGCGCGATTCTGCTTAGAATTCTTACGCGGTGATTATGTAAACCTCACAATGGGACTTAAATCAGCACAGATGACGAGCCTCATTGTTATGATTGTAGGTATCTGTTTATTTATCTACTTTGGTTATCTAGATAAAAAGCAACAAGATGTGGCTGAAACAGTACCAGAAGCACCACAAAAACAAAAGAAACGTAAATAATAAAATCCTTCATTCACGGATACACAACATCCATGAATGAAGGATTTTTTATATCTATTCAATTATTCTACAGATAGACTATGAGCGACAAGCATCATTTACAGTTGTTCTTGTGCCTTTAATGCGTCAAGTTCTTCTAATGCACGATTGGCAATGAGAGCATTTTTCTCTTTTTTCTTACGAATCCGTTGAGGCCATGATTCCATAATACCAAAATTAACATTCATAGGTTGGAAATTAGATCCTTCATAGGAAGATATATAGTGGCTCAATGATCCGATAGCCGTCGTTTTAGGGAAGTTGATAAATGCATTATCATCAAGGTATCGTTTTACCTGTAACCCTACCATGAGTCCTGATGCGGCTGATTCAAGATACCCTTCTACACCTGTCATTTGACCAGCAAAGAATAGTCGATGATCAGACTGTAATTGGAATGCATGATTGAGCAATTCTGGAGAATTGATATACGTATTGCGATGCATCACACCATACCGAATAAATTCTGCATTTTCAAGGCCAGGAATTAAACCAAATACGCGTTTTTGTTCGCCCCATTTTAAATGAGTTTGGAACCCTACGAGGTTTAACATAGTGCCCTCTTTATTTTCCTTACGCAATTGCACTACCGCATAGGATTCTTCATTGGTACGCTTATCCACTAAGCCTACTGGTTTCAATGGACCATAACGCAATGTATCCTCTCCACGAGATGCCATAATTTCCACAGGCATACAACCTTCAAAATAGATTTCCTTTTCAAAATCCTTAGGCTGTACGGCCTCAGCATGGGTCAATTCGTGCCAGAAGTGTTTATACTCTTCTTCATTCATAGGGCAATTAAGATAGTCAGCATCCCCTTTATCGTAGCGAGACGCAGCAAACACCTTATCATAGTTAAGAGACTCTGCGGTCACAATAGGGGCCGCTGCATCATAGAAATAAAAACCCGTATTACCGGTTAATTCTCTAATGGCATCACCTAGTGTTTCAGATGTTAATGGACCAGAAGCAAAGATAACGGTTCCTTCTGTAGGGATAGATGTCACCTCTTCATGATGCACTGTAATATTAGGGTGACTTTTTATCTTATCAGTTACCATAGCACTGAATAGATGACGGTCAACCGCTAAGGCACCACCAGCAGGTACAGCTGTTGCATCTGCACATTCCATAATTAACGAGCCTAATCGACGCATTTCTTCCTTTAGTAGACCAACAGCATTCTCTATATTACCAGCGCGCAAAGAATTGCTACAAACTAGTTCAGCAAATTGATCCGTTTGATGAGCCGGAGAACTCTTTACAGGACGCATTTCATATAAATCGACAGCAACACCACGATTGGCAAGTTGCCACGCTGCTTCAGAACCAGCTAAGCCAGCCCCTATAACAGTAACTCTATTTTCACTCACTCTTTGTATCCTCTTCTTTCTTTACTGAATCATCAGACTTTTTCTTTCTCGTTTTCTTAGGTGGTCTAGTTGGACATGTTTCATTGGAGCAGAATTTCTTCGTCGTACCATTTTTATATGATTTTTCAACGATAATGCTGCCACATGTATCGCAGAACTCATGAGTAGGCTTATCCCATAACGTAAAATCGCATTGTGGATAACGATTACAACCATAGAAGATACGACCACGCTTAGATTTCCGTTCTACGATTTCCCCTTCACCGCATTTAGGACAAGCAACACCGGTACCAACCGTAATCGGTTTAGTGTTCTTGCATTCTGGGAAGTTAGAACATGCTAAGAATTTACCATAGCGACCGAATTTATAGACCATAGGATGACCACAAAGCTCACAGGTTTCATCACTTTCCATGGATGCGATTTGAATTTTGTCTACATCGCTAGCATCATCCAATTCTTGCTTAAATATATTGTAAAAATCAGTCAATACCTTCACATACGTATCCTTACCATTAGCGATGGCATCGAGCTCCTCTTCAAGTTCTGCAGTAAACCCAGTGTTGATGATTTTTTCAAAATAGTCCACTAAAAAGTCTACTACTACAAAGCCGAGTTCTGTAGGTATGAATTGTTTATTATTTGTTTCTACATAGTTACGGCTAACGATAGTATCTATAATTGGCGCATATGTACTTGGGCGACCAATGCCTAATTCTTCCAATGTTTTGATAAGGCTTGCTTCAGAATATCTAGCAGGCGGTTGCGTAAAATGTTGTTCTGGGTCGATAAGTACAGTTTCCACCACATCAGATTTCTTCAACGCTGGTAATTGTGGCGTATCTTCTTTCTTACTATCTTCATAGACTGCACTAAATCCAGGGAATAACACACGAGAACCAGTTGCCTTAAAGGTATAAGTATCATCAATATCTAGTTCAATGGTAGTGGACTCATTTTGTTGTGGTGCCATTTGGCTAGCCATAAAACGATTCCAAATCAGTGTATATAACTTTAGTTCATCGCGATTTACAAATGGTTCTACCATTTTAGGTGTCAATTCAAGAGATGTAGGACGAATGGCTTCATGCGCATCTTGAGCTGATTCCTTCTTACCATATACATTCGGTTTAGCAGGGCAATAGTCATCGCCATAGGTTCTCTTAATATAGCCTCTTGCCTGTTCTTGCATATCTTTGGATATACGTGTAGAGTCTGTACGCATATAGGTAATTAAACCTACGTGACCATAAGAACCGATTTCCAAACCTTCATATAAATGTTGAGCAATCATCATGGTCCGTTTAGCCCCAAAATTAAGCTTACGAACACCATCTTGTTGCAATGTAGATGTGGTGAAAGGCGGAGCTGGTTTACGGCTTCGTTTACTTTTCTTAACAGATGTAACAGTAGCCGTATGGTCCGCAATAGCCTTTTGGATTGCTACTGCATCTGCTTCACATGTAATATCTAGTTTGTCGCCCTTTACATGAGTTAGTTCAGCGGCAAACTCTTCATTAGTTTTCGTCTTAAATTGTCCTTCAATAGACCAATATTCTTGAGGTACAAAAGCTTGTATTTCACGTTCTCGTTCACAAATGAGACGTACAGCTACGGATTGAACACGACCAGCGCTCAAACCTTTGCAAACCTTTTTCCATAATAGAGGGCTTAATTTATACCCTACAATGCGGTCTAGTACACGACGTGCTTGCTGTGCGTCAACCATGTTCATATCCACAGTACGTGGATGCTCTAAGGCCTCTGCAACAGCAGTTTTCGTAATTTCATTAAAAGTAATACGACAATTAGATGTGATATCTACGTTTAGAATGTATGCTAAATGCCAGGAAATAGCTTCCCCTTCGCGGTCCGGGTCAGTTGCGAGCAATACGGCGCTACTTTCATCGGCATGGGCCACCAAATCGTCAATCACCTTTTTACGTGCTACCAGATTACTATATCGTGGGGTAAAGTCATGATCAATGTCGATACCCATTTGAGATTTAGGCAAATCCCGAAGATGGCCCATACTGGCTTTCACAATATAATTAGGGCCTAAAAATTTCTCGATAGTCTTAGATTTAGCCGGTGATTCCACAATGACAAGGATTTTACCATCCGGATTATATACGCGAGGTTTTCGTTGCTCTGGTGGCATCGATGTAGCAACAATCGATTTGTCGCGTACAATACCAACTGGTGTCAACGCTTCTTTTGCTACCTTTTTATTAATCGTAGTCTTTTTCTTTTTTGTTTCTTGTTTTGGTTCTTTCGGTTCCCCAATAACGATAGATCGTTTAATGGACAAGTACATCACTCCCGATTATGTTAATATAGCCCTTAGAATGAACCTTCTCAATCATATGTTTCATTTCAAGGTCTAATAAAATACTTTGTAATCGTTGTAATGGAATGTGTGTTTTCTTGATTAAATCGCCTACACTAATACATTGATCGGTAGGAATTGTACTCAACACGACCTCCCATTCCACCTTAAAGCTTAACACATCGGACCCTTGCGTATCAACTACACGGGGCTTTAACTCATAATCCTCGATTATATCTTGTGCTTTCGTTAATATATTAGCCCCTTGGCGCATGAGCCAGTGATTGCCCTCCGCTACATTGCTTAAAATACTGCCAGGCACCACATAGATTTCACGGCCTTCATTGGCGGCCATATCAGCCGTTATCAGAGACCCACTGCTCGCCTTGGCCTCTACTACGATGATGATTTGTGAAAGCCCACTAATAATGCGATTCCTTGCGGGAAAATGGACACCTGACGGCGGTGTACCGGGAGGATATTCTGATACTAATAAACCATTGTTCTTAAGAACGGCATCAAATAACCGTTTATTCTCCGGCGGATATACAATATCTAAACCGCATCCCATAACAACGATCACTTGTCCCTTTGCCGCTAAAGCACCTTCATGGCTATGACTATCTATCCCCCTCGCACCACCACTGACTATGGCTACATTATACGCAGCTAGTTCCTTACCTATCCGCAGTGCCACATTACGACCATAATCGGAACATTTTCGAGCTCCTACCATGGCAATTTTCATCGTTTCATCATCTAACAACGATACATTTCCTCTCACAAATATGACGGCTGGCGGATTGTATATCTCTTGCAAATGCCCAGGGAATAATACGTCAAGGTACGTAATATATTCTATATGCCAGTTCTTAAGAGCCTTATAGATAGTCCGTAATCGTTCGTCGGTCGCCTCTTTCTCGATTTGCCTATATTTTGTGGACGGAATGCCTAGTATTGTCGTTAGGTTCTTACGATTTTGTAAAGCACACCATGCCTCATAAGGATCTCCAAACTTTTCGACTAAATCACGTATCGTAGCCGCTCCTAGTGAAGAAATACTCTGCATGGCGGCAATGTAAAAATTACTTTCATACTGTTGCTCCATCATGAACTCCTATCCTCGACACATGATATGGAATGTGCCGATACATCATCGCTTCTGAAATATGTTCGTTTTCTATATATAAGGATCCATCTAAATCTGCAATGGTTCGACTCACCTTTAGCAATCGATCAAAGCTACGCCCTGTAAAATGAAATCGTTCATATACGTCTCCTAACAAGCCCCAGCAATCATCGCGTATATTACAAAGTTCACGAATAGCGCCATGTGGCAAGGCACCATTTGACTTAAATGGTTGGTCTTGGAAACGTTCTAATTGCATCTGGCGCCCTTGCTCCACGAGTTGTTTCATATCTGCACTGCTCATAGAATCAGAATCCATACATAACATATCGTTAAAACTAGGTCTCTCTACAAGGATGAATAGATCTATGCGGTCCAATATAGGTCCAGATATTTTATGCTGATATCTTTCTAATTCTGTAGAGCTACAAACACACTCTTTATGAGGGTCCCCATAATATCCACAAGGACATGGATTAGCGGCGAGTATACATATAAAATCTGCTGGATAGTCATAACTATTTTGTAACCGATTCACAGTAATCATATGAGATTCTAATGGTTGCCGTAACGCATCTAATACATAGCGCGGAAATTCTGGTGCTTCATCAATAAATAGCACCCCTTTATGGGCTAATGTAATTTCTCCCGGTTTTGCATTACTACCGCCCCCTATGATGCTCGCCAAGGTTGCTGTATGGTGAGGACATCTAAAAGGCCGTTTAGCAATCAGCCTATTCTTTTCGAGCAACCCTGCCACATCATGAATGCGTGTTGTTTCTAGCCGCTCCTCCCAACTTAGGGGTGGTAAAATGGTTGGTAATCGTTCTGCCAACATAGTTTTACCAGATCCAGGCGGACCTATCATCATCACGTGGTGAACACCAGCAGCAGCAATAACCATGGCTCGTTTTCCTAGTTCTTGGCCTTGCACATCCTTGTAATCAATGAGGCTGTTGACCGCGTCATTACAATCGTCATCAACAGTGTCTACACGATATTCATCCGGTCGTATTACAAGTTTCACAATATCCGCCAATGTATGTGCACCATAGGATGTAATTGCTTCTATATTGTGCAGCAATGATACATTATCCGAACTTGTAAAGATCGTAAGAATCTTGTCATCAAGTGCTTTCATAGCCATACTAAGAATGCCTTGTGTCTTTTTCAGACTGCCATCTAAGGATAATTCGCCTATAAACAGAGTTGATTGTAATAATTTTGTTAATTTAGGCTTGCATAGCCTAATTTGACCTGATGCGGCTAATACACCTATGGCTATGGGCAAATCTAATCCGGAACTACTTTTTCTGACCTCTGCAGGCCCTAGATTAACAACAATACGACGCATAGGAAAATCAAACCCACTATTTTTAATGGCTGCCCGCACGCGTTCTCTCGATTCTTTTACAGCTTGATTTGGGAGTCCCACAATGTCAAAGACAGGTAGCCCTTGAGATATGTCCACCTCTACTGTTACAACGACGCCATCTAAACCATCTATGGTAGCACCATAGACCTTTGCATACATAATGGACCTCCTACATGAAACACTGAGGCATATAGTGTACAGTGGCCTTAAAATCCTCATGTACATATACCTCAACTACATCAAAGGATAGTTCCTTCCATTTTCGATTCTGGGCCCGCAAATCCCGTATAAAATACATAGCTGCCTGCTTAATATGCTTTTGTTTACGTTTTGAAACTGCCTCCCGTGGCAATCCATGGGTGACACCACGACGCGCCTTGATTTCAATAAAATGATAGGTCAGCCCATTTTTGGCGATAATATCGATTTCACCTACCTTTGTTTTGTAATTGGTCGTTACAATTTTCAATCCTTGTTGCTCAATATACTGTCGAGCAATATCTTCTCCCCAATTACCAAGAGCTTTTGCATCTAATAGGTTACAATTTTGTTCACAATTCATCGTATTCATGATTACCTCCTTATGTATATAGATGCTTTCGAATACTTATATATACAACATAAGACGGTCTGACCATGAATGTAAATAGAAAAGAGGTTCCTAATAGTCACCTAGGTGACCAATAGGAACCTCTTTTCTATAGATTTTTCATTTCTATTTCATGATTGAGTATTTTATTTATTTAATTTTCTTCTCGATGCCATCCAACGATGGATTTAATCGGTTCGAAGCTCTTTCTATGCAATGGTGTCACACCTTGTTGCTCCACAGCTTCTTTATGAAGTTCTGTATAATATCCCTTATGGATACCAAAACCATAACCAGGATACTCTTCATCGAGGCTCTTCATATATCGATCCCGTGTAACTTTCGCAATGATGGATGCCGCTGCAATATTTGCACTTTTGCTATCACCCTTGATAATAGATTCAACAGGTATCGTTAAATCAGGTAATTTCATGGCATCAGCTACGACAGCCTCTGCCGGTACATCAAGGGTGCGAATAGCCTCATACATCGCTTGACGTGTGGCCTCATAAATATTGAGCTCATCAATTTTTTCTGGACTATAAGAAATACAGCTAACCGCTACCGCTTCGTTCATTATAATATCATACAATGCTTCACGTTTTTCTTCGGTTAGCTTTTTAGAATCATTAAGGCCTGGAATTAATGTCATAGGCGGTAAAATAACGGCAGCCACCGTAACAGGGCCTGCAATGGGACCGCGCCCTACCTCATCGACGCCAGCCACATGATATAGCCCTTCATCATAGAACATGCCTTCATAGTCGTACATGCCCATCAAGCGTTGTTGTTCTTTTAGCTCTTTTTCTTGACGTTTAATATAAGAGGCTGCCAATTTTTGAACGGAACTACGAGTATCCTCTTGTGCTAATGGTAAAATTTCCAAAGCTTGTTCCGTTTCAAAAAGGGCCTTAATATCAGCTACCTTTAACTTAGCGAAGATATCCTTATCCATGATATGTTTCCTCACCATCTTCTGGATAATACGGTTCTTCATCAACTTGGTCTAGTGTAATTGTACCAAGCTTTGTATTGCGATAGTCTTGCAAAATAATGCGGCGCGCCTTATCAAGGTCAACAACACCACCGCTTACAAGACAGCCTCGACGACGACCAATGCTTTCAAGAATTGTATCCACATCGGCCATCTCTTCTTCTTTTAATTTGTAGCGTTCAATCAAGATATTAGGTGTATTCGTCAATAGATGGTTTAACAATTGCTTAATTACGTGCTCTAAATCATATACATCATCAGAAATGGCACCTGTCATAGCAAGACGAGCAGCAGCCCGTTGGTCCTCTAGTTTAGGCCATAATACGCCTGGCGTATCAAGCAATTCCATATTCTTACCAATTTTAACCCATTGCTGACCACGCGTGTGACCTGCCTTGTTAGCCGTACGGGTTGCTGCAGAACCAGCCAAGGAATTAATCAATGTAGATTTTCCTACATTAGGAATGCCTAAGATAATGGTACGTATAGAACGACTGCGTATGCCCTTTGCTACCCAACGATCAATGATAGGTTTACTGAGACGTTCTACAGTAGATACTAATTTCTTATTACCCTTACCAGACTTGGAATCGATGGCTAATACAGTAATGCCTTGTTGCGTAAAGAATTCTGTCCATTCCTTCGTTGCTTTTGCATCTGCTAAATCTACCTTATTTAACAGTACAATATGCGGTTTTTGACCAACTAACTCTAGGATGACAGGGTTCGCACTAGAACGAGGAATACGCGCGTCTAATAACTCGATAACAACATCTACCTTTTTGATGTACTCCGTTATCATGCGCGTAGCTTTCGCCATATGCCCAGGGAACCAATGTACGATAGGTGAATCTGCCATAATGTCTCCTTTCTATATATCTTGTATGAATGTATTTATATCTATATTTTAGCAAAAATAAAAGGCTGCCAACGG
>ERZ772928.680-NODE-680-length-15008-cov-5.739450_pt1 | contig 15008 bp, 10 predicted proteins | sample MGYA00511686_ERZ772928 | MGnify/ENA primary metagenome ERZ772928 (study PRJEB29015, sample SAMEA2738063) | human oral metagenome | biome: human oral; feature: human-associated habitat; material: saliva | place: China | collected 2219 ... | reverse complement strand
ACCTCTCCCCCACCGAGTTCAACCTGCTGCACTACCTGATGCTCAACGCAAACCGGGTGCTGTCGAAGGCGCAGATCCTCGACCACGTGTGGGAGTACGATTTTAACGGCGACTCGTCCATTGTGGAGTCGTATATCTCGTACCTGCGCCGCAAGATCGATAACAACCGTGAGGGCCACGAACCCCTGATCCACACCAAACGCGGCGTAGGGTACATGGTTCGTGGTTCCCGCAGCTAGGGGCGGTACCTATTAAACTGTTCAACCGCGAACCCGCACAGCAGCCCCCGGAGGCCCCGGAGGCGGCTCAACAGAACGCCTCCACGCAGAAGCACATGGGGCGCAGACCCCTTGAGCGTATACCGTTCACGCTGTCGCTGCGCACGCAGCTGGTGCTGGTGACCTCTGCACTGATTGCTTTGGCGATCGTTGTGACCTCCCTTGTGGCGATTTCGGCGTTGCGCGCACAGATGGTGCATCAGCTGGATGACGAGATGAAGGCGAACTCGGCGAACCTGCTTTCCCTTGTCTCGAACAATAGCCAGCATCCCGTGCAGGAGGCCACGCTCGGTTCGTACCACGTGTACCTGCTGGATGAGCACGGCAACACCCTGTACGCGCTCAGCCCCGATACGAGCTCCCGGGACGAGCCGCAAGTAACCGGCTGGACAGCCGATAAAGTGCGCAAAAATAACGGGGTCGGCACTACTGTTAACTCGGTGGAAGGGTCGAAAGACTGGCGTCTGCTGCCGATGACACTTAATAACGACACCAGCGTGAACGGGGTGCATGCCACCTCCATGGTGGTTGCCTTACCCCTGGAGCAAACCAACCAGGTGGTTGCTCTCGTAGGTGTGCTCACCTTCGCGTTCGGGCTGGCCACGCTCGCCTCGGCTATTGCAATGACGTGGGTGATTGTCACCCGCACTTTCGAGCCGCTGGCGCGCGTGGAGCAGACGGCGGCGAAGATCGCTAAAGGGGATCTGTCACAACGTATTGAGGACTACAATCCCGGCAATGAGATTGGCAGTCTTGCCACGTCGCTGAACACCATGCTCGCCCAAATCGAGACCTCGTTCAATGCGCAGGCAAAATCTGAGGCGAAGATGCGCCAGTTCGTGGGCGATGCATCCCATGAGCTACGCACCCCCCTGGTGAGTATTCGCGGGTACTCCGAGCTGTACCGGCAGGGGGCGTTGCCGAATGAGGACGCCGTGGCCACCGCTATGGGCCGTATTGAGGCGGAGTCTAAACGTATGGGGCAGCTGGTGGAGGATCTGCTGACGCTGGCCCGCATTGATGAGCGCCGAGAATCGAAGCTGGCCCCGTTTGATATGTTCCACCTGGCGGTGGACGCCACCAACGATGCCTTCGCCACCTCCCCCGACCGTGAGATTACCCTGGTGGGCCTGACCGACGATGTGGCGCCCTGCTCCGCACCGGTGGTCGGTGATGAGCCGCGGATGCGTCAGGTGGTGGCGAACCTGCTCACCAACGCCATGCGGTACACCCCTGAGGGTTCGCCCCTTGAAGTTGCGGTGGGTGTGCGGCAGGAGGCCCCCGGGGTGCCGCGCGCCATTATTGAGGTGCGCGACCACGGCCCCGGTATTCACGGTGAGGATCGTGAGCGCGTGTTTGAGCGTTTCTACCGCACCGACACTTCACGCTCCCGGGAGACCGGGGGCACGGGTCTGGGCCTGTCGATTGTGGCCGCAATCGTGGAGCAGCACGACGGGCATATCCGTATTGAAGAGACTGATGGAGGCGGGGCCACGTTTGTGGTGTCGCTGCCGGTTTTGGCGGGCGCTGGCTAAAAGAAGCTGCGGTACATGCGGGGCGCACGGTGACGGTGTAAGAGCCGAACCGTGCGCCTCTTTCGCGTGTGCAGGGGTGTTCCACGGGCTGGTGGTCTGGGCGCCGCTAGCCCCGCAAAGCTTCATATTTCTTCATACTGAGGGGGTCTGTGGGGGTATTCAGGGCTGAAAATTGAGTTTTACTCTGTGGATAAGCTGTTTTTACGACCAGGTAACGTAAGTTATCCACAGATTTACTTTAATTCGTAAAAATATTTTTTGATTCGTTTTAGCCTTGTAACAAGCGCTTAGGAATTAGGTGCTAGAGGCACAACCAATACATACCCTACTGAAGGAGAACCTATCATGGCACAGTTCATTGTCGATTCCGAAGTCATTGCGTCAAAGAGCGCGCAGGCAAAAGCACACGTTGCTTCCATCACCGCAGAGGTGAACGGCATGACTGCTTCCCTGCAGGATTTGCAGAGCTCTTGGACCGGCTCGGCCTCGACCAACTTCCAGGGCGTGCTCGATAAGTGGCGTGCAACCCAGCGGCAGGTGGAAGAGTCTATCGCCCAGATTAACGAAGCGCTTTCACGTGCCGGTGTTAACTACTCCGATACCGAGCAGTCGAACGCTTCGATGTTTATGGGGTAATATATTAAGCGAATTCTGCAATTTCAATTCAATAAACCGATATAAGTAACTCAAGATATGTGGTGAGTCTACTTTAACGGTTTGGGGCGAGTACATGATGTACCCGCCCCAATCTTTTAACCTGCTACCATCCCAGCACCCGCAGGCCCGTGCTTCGCCCCCTTCTGGGCGCAGGCTCACCCGCCCGAACGTACCGAACCGGCCAGCGCCGCACTTTTGGCGGCTGCTAGCCAGCAGCACACAGCGGATCCTATGAGTCTGGGCTTGGCAGGTGAAACTAGCCGGGTATGGCGGTATCTTGCCTGAACCGCAGGCGCCAGGAGCCCGGCTGCGCATCATAATGCCACAGGCTGGAACGGTTCACCCGACCGCGCGCGGTATCCACCACCGCCATCACCAGCACATTCGCGGTGTCCACCAGTTCCACTACGCGGTGAGTTGGTTCCCCGCGTTGAGTAAACGCGCGGGCACGGTACTCGATGGTGGAGGCTCGCGAAACCGGGCGGCCAGCAGAGGTAATCCACACCAGGTTCTCGTCCAGCAGCTCGGCGATTTCCTCCTCGCCCATGGCCGCGCCGTTGGCTTCAAGCTCTTCTTCTGCGGCAAGCGCTTCATCAGGGTCGGCGGTGAGCTGCTGCTGTGTCTGTTGTGGGCTCTGAACATGAGCGGCCTGCTCGTGCCGCTCGGCTCGCTGCGCCGCCTGCGCTAATTTCTCCTTACGCTCCGCCACCGCCTGCGGGTCGGGGGCAGCAACAGCAGAGGCGGGTTTGAGCACACCGTTGAGTTTGAGGGCGTTGAATCCTTCACGGGCCTGCTGCGCCTGCTCTATCGTGAACTCTTCAACGCTCAGATGCGCATCTGCTGAGGGGCCCTGCTCAGGCTCGGCCTCCGCAGCCGGAGCCTGCCCGCCGGGGGCCCCTGAAGATGCCCCAGCAGCCGCACCAAAGCCCGGGCCGGCATCCGGTGCGTTCCCCTGCTGGTACGCCTGCGCGGCGGCGTTTGCGCGCGCATCAGCGGCCTCGTTCAGTTCGTGGCCGGAGTGGCCCTTGACCCACACCAGCTGGTAGTCACGCCCAGCGGTGGCAGCATCCAGCTCTTGCAGCAGTTCACGGTTCAACACCGGCTTGCCGTCGGCTTTTTTCCAGCCGCGGCTCTTCCAGCCGGGCATCCACTTGGTGAGGGAATTAATCACATACTGGCTATCGCAGTACACCACAAGTTTACGTTCGGGCATGTGCGCGGTCGCCTCGAACAGGTCAAGGACAGCCTTCAGCTCACCCATATTGTTGGTGCCGTGCTCCCAGCCCCCAGCCGCCCAGTGATTGTCGTCAATATACCAGGCCCATCCCGCCGGGCCGGGGTTGCCCAGCGCCGAACCGTCAGCAGCCGCAATAATCTCGCTCATGCACTCGACTTTACCCTACCGGCGGGTACAAACAGTGACATGTTCGTCATGCACATATCTGCATATTTTCCCTCTGGCGGGAGTAGACTATAGAGCATGATCACCACTGTCTCTACTTCCGGCGGTGCACAGGTGGCGGTATTTGCCTTGCCCACACGCACCATGTACAGCGGCCTGCGGGTCAGCTGGCTCAGCTACCTAGGTGCGGCTGAACAACGCCGCGCCGCCGAATTGCCCACCCCCGTCGGGGCGGTCAGCTACCTCTCCACCCAGGCGCTCATGCGCTCTATGGCGGCATGCCGGCTGGGGGTTGCCTCCAGCGCGGCGCACACGATCAAAGTGGATCGTACCTGCACCCTATGCAACAGCACCAAGCCGCACGGTAAACCCCGCATTGAAGGCATGAACTTCAATATGTCGCAGGTTTCATCCCTGGCGGTGGGCGGGTTCTGCCCCGACGATACGCAGGTGCTCGGGGTTGATCTTGAGCCCCGTCGAGACCGCCTATTCCCCGGGTTCGCGCGGGTGGCGCTGTCACTGCGTGAACGTGAAATATATGAGGCAACCACCGGTGAGGCACGCAACCTGCTGGGGGTGGCGTTATGGACCGCGAAAGAGGCAGTGCTCAAAGCCACCGGCCACGGGCTGAGCGTCTCCCCGGCGGCGGTGCGCGTATTTTTCAGCGACTCCCTAACAGACCAACTGGCGAAGGCTTTCGAGGCATCCCGTGAGCTGGCTGACGAAGAGGTGACGGCTGCATCCGTCTGCTCCGCGCGCGCAGTGTTCACCGTGCCTTCACGGGATAACAGCGACACCACGGAAGAACGGTCGTTCTATATCACCTGGACGGCGCTCACCCTACACCCCGAGAAGCAGCCCGCCCACAACAGCCCGCAGAGCACCAACCCGGCGCACGGCAGCGACGTCGCTGCCGAACAATTCCTCCTAGCCACCGCAACTGAAGGGGTGCCCAACAGCGTGCACGTACACCCGGTGGCCACCCCCGTTGAGCTGCGCAATAACCTGGCGCCGCTCACTTTTTCCCAGCTGCCCGCCATAAGGATGGGGACTGACACCGTCACCGCCTAACCACCCCTGCCGTATACTGGCGCACCGGGCGGCGCAGTGAAAGACGATGAGGAAGCGCCCTACGCCGCCGGGGGCGCTTCAGGGAGCGTATTAATACCCAGCGCACGCCCGAAGCTGTGCAGCTTCGTGCCGGTTTCGGTGTGTTCCAGCACCGGGTCTGATTTAGCCACAATGCCCGCGCCCGCGTAGAGGATGGCGGTTTGCGCATCAACTTCAGCGCAGCGCAGCACGAGCGCCCACTGGCCGCTTCCGTCCGCGTTCATATAGCCAACAAGCCCGCCGAAATAGTCGCGGCTAAACGACTCAAGCTCGGTAATCATACGCCGCGCAACCTCAGTGGGGGTGCCGCAGATCGCGGGGGTCGGGTGGATAGCGTGCGCACCATCCAGGCAGGTCATACCCTGTTTCAGCACACCCGAGATGGGGGTGCCAAGGTGCCACAGCTGCGGGGTTTGCAGAAGCGAAGGTTCCTCAGGAATAGTGAGCTGGCGGGTAATAGGTTCCAGCTGCGCGCGAATACTGGCAATAACGGTCGCATGTTCGCCACGATCCTTCGGTGAAGCCATAAGCCGCCGCCCAATAGCCTCATCCTCGGTGCTGCCGCGCTTGGCGATGCGCGGGGCGCTGCCCGCCAACGGGTGCGTTTTGAAGGCGCTGCCTTCCCCGGTGTCTGGTTCAGTACTGAAAATCAGTTCCGGGGAGGCACCCATCAGGTACGGACGTTCCAACCCGCGATGCCCCTGCGGCAGTTTGACGCTAAAAACAAACGTGTTGGGCTGCTGTGCGCGCAGGTTGTTGTACACCCCGGCACAGTCGAGGGCGCCCGGCGCGTAATCGGCCCGCAGCAGGCGAGAGAGCACAATCTTATCCAGCTGATGCGCTTTCATACGCTCAACGGCGGTCGCTACCGCCTGCCGGTACCCGGGGTTCTCACGCCCTTGAACTCGTGTTGGTTCAGCGAGGGTGACCTCACGCTCGGGCACCGGGATGTCGTCGATCTGCAGGTGTTCGGGCACGAACAGGTGCGCGGGGGCGTCGGGGTCAAAAGGAATGAGGCCAACCACGGCGGTACCGGCCTCAACGGCGGCAGCGTGCGCCTGCTGCAGGGTGACCTGACGGAGGGAACCGGCGGTGCGCATCACGCGGGTGCCGGTGGCAAACATGAAATCGGGCAGGGTAGTGCTCACAGATGATACAGCCTTTCGGGCCTGCTAGAGGGTCGCGCCGCCATCGGCAACAATGTTTTGCATGGTGATATGCCGTGAGGCATCGCTAATGAGGAACGCATTCACCGCCGCAATATCGGCGGGGTCGGCGATGCGCCCGAGCGGAATTCCCAGGCGGAAAGTCTCGGGGCTGCCCGCCACGGGCAGGGCGCTGAGGTCCTCACCGCCCCAGGCGTCAGTCACCATGGGGGTGCGGGTGGTGCCGGGGCAGACCGTGTTCACGCGAATACCGTGGCGCGCCAGCTGCAGCCCGAAGCTTGACGATACGCGCACCGCTGAGGCTTTCGAGGCCCCGTAAGCACCGAATTCAGCGCGGGGCACGCGGGCCGCGTTGGAGGCGACCGTCACCAGCGAACGCGTGTTCTCAGGGGTTGCCTGTGCCTGCTCAATCATAACGCGCGCAATCTCGCGCAGGCACAGGAAAACACCGTCAGCATTGACCGCGTGCAGCCGTTTCCAGTCCTCAAAAGAGGTGTCTAAGAGCGGCTGGCTGTGGGCAATCCCCGCCGCGAGCACGGCACCTTTAATGGGCTCCCCCATCTCAGCGGCGGCATGTGCGAGCGCCCGCACCGACTCTTCATCACCCACATTAACGGGGCTGTAGCGGAACGTGGTGTCGCTGTAGGCGGCGAATGACTCGTGCGGGGTCTCCACCAGATCGGCGGCGTACACCGAATAGTTATTCTTGATGAGTTCGTGTACGGTCGCCGCACCAATTCCGCCGTTCGCGCCAGTCACAATAACCCAGCTCATGCGATTACCTTCCCGGTTTCCGGTGCCTCGTCCGCGCCGGGGGCGCCAGCGGTAATCTGCGCCAGCACCTCGGCGGTGTCTAGCACGCGGGCGCATCGGCCTGAGGCGTATTCGCAGGCCATGCGGTGCTCTTCCTCGGTGAAGTCGGCGAGCGCATCCGCCACCATGAACGGCTGAATATCGCGCATGAACGCCTCCAGGGCTGTGGTGAGGCAGCCAATATGTGCGTACACTCCGCTGATGATGAGCTGGTCACGCCCAAGCTCTTTGAGCTGCTTTTCGAGCGGGGAGCGCACGAAGGCGGAGTAACGCCATTTGGTGAGCACAGTATCGGCCTCGGTGGGGGCGAGCTCGTCAAGAATCTGGGCGCTTTCATCATCCTGCAGGCCGTCACCCCAGAAGTCGGTCAGCAGGCGCCTGTCGGCGGGGTTCTGGCGGGGTGGCTGGGCGGTGTAGTAGACCGGGATGTTCGCCGCGTGTGCCGCATCTAGTAGGCGGCGAATATTGGCAATGGCAATGTTGATTTGGGCGTCTGGGAGGGTTTGGCCGTTACGTTCCAGCTCAAAGGCGCGCACGAAATAGCGCTGCATATCGTGCACAAGAAGCGCAGCGCGAGCAGGATCGACCCGCCAATTCACGCGGTTCTGGTGTTCCTGGTCTCGGTACGAATAGGGTGCAATTTTCTTGGGCAACGCCACGGATGACTCCCCCGTCTTTTGTATGCTTGGTGAATGACGTGCCAGCGGCGCGCACGTACGATTAAATATTAGGACATCCTGACCTAACCTGCATCTTTGGGGGTGGTGATTACGCCCCGAAAAGAAAATATAGCAAAGGCCCCTGACAGCGGTGGACAACTGTTCACCTCATGCCGGGGCCTTTACTACATACACCGGGCGACAACGCGGCAGCCAGCACCACGAAGACAACACAACCAGCGGGGCGTAAAACCGCCCCGGCTCACAGCTCGAACGGCGGTCCCACACCCGCAGAATAGCGCTCGCGTGGGCGGGTAGGCGTACTGGCTGGGCGCGCCGCCCCACGGGTTTTAGGCTACGGGGCTAGGCCACAGGTTGGGCCACTGCCAGCACCTCATTCAGCCCCTCGGTAATTGAGGGATGGGCGTAAATTTCATCACGTAGCTGCGATGCCGTAATATTGTGGCGCATCACACCTCATGAGTAACACCACCTAACAACAGCACATTGCGTTAGGGCATTATGAATATTTACTTCATAATCTAACCACGGTGAAGGAGATTGAGATTCCAATATATGCGAAACGAAGCAAGAGCCCATATTAGCAAACATATAATGGTACAAGTCATCCACAAGACCGAATGTGCAAATATCTTGAAACACAGAGAACCAATATCATCAGCACATCACCATGATCAAAGTTGTTTATATAACCTGACTTTCTGCACCACTCGGATTCTCCAGCTGATATAGAATAACCCGCTCAAGTTCATCAATTGCTCGTCGAAGCTCATCATCAGTATACTTTTTATTCCGCTTATTCTCAGGATGATGTATAAAATTCCGAACATATAATGCTACTGGAACTTCATACTGCTTAATTTCATTGTTACTACACTCTCTAATCCACTCTTTCTTTAACCAGTTATTATTTACACAACCATCTGTTTCAATATTTCTCATAATTTCTTCCATTTTAATTTGAATATTTTTCTCCCCTGTAGCACCACCACAGCAAACGACCTGGAATTGCCCATATAACTCATCAAGATATTCTGGGTTAGGAACCTTAAATATATGATAATTAATACAGTTAAATGACACATACGGAAGTCTAAATTTATTTAAATTCTCAATTTTTTCAACTCTAGATTTTCCATTATTTTTAGTTACTGCAAGAACTTTATTATTATCTTTACAATTAATGTTTTTTAAGAGATAAGGAGAGTGAGTTACAAGAATTACCTGTTGAGTTTCAGCTATAGCAGACAAGGAAGCCTCAAGACTCATTTGTGCCCTAGGATGGAGCCATGTTTCAGCCTCATCCACACCAAAAATAGAGCTGGACTCAAGCCTAGAAGAGTCATCAGCACTCTCAGAATTACTCAAAACACCACTATATTCCTGCAGGAGCGCAAGCATGAAAGAGCGTTGCATTCCAGTTCCTTTATAGGCTAATACCACACTATCACTTTTACCATCTGATATATAAACATCGCCATTTTTCATAAAGTCAGCTGCCTTGGGCAGCTCAAAGGCAAACTCCACAACCGCCTTAGATCCATATTGCTCACTCAGAATTTTTCCCAATGATTCCTCTAGGATACTCAAGACATTCCGGAATTCCCCTTCACCTTCAGCCCCAAAAAATTCGTCATGTGCATTTTTAAATTTTTTCCATTTTTCTCCCTGAAATAAATTACTAACTCTATCATTAATCAATCTTCCAAGAGTCTTTGTAGCAGCCATATCTGCGTGATCTGCTGGGACGTCATCTGCGTGTATAATTGTCACATCAAGTAGAGATTTAAGGGGCTTATCAATTCCTGAAGGGTTATCATAAGTACTCATTTCTTCATTCCACACCATAAGCTTTTTATAATCATATTCATCTTCAGATTCATCAGGAAACTTCCCACTCCTTCTGGATAGTCTTAGCACTTGATCGCCTACTTCATCATCAAAAATTCTCTCTAGAAAGGCTGACTTTTTTGCCTTAATTGATTGATTCTCAAGAATCTCATCCCAATTCTCTGCCACTAAATCAATTGTGACTGAAGAATATTCTGTGCCTGATGTAAAAATTTTACTTGTGTCACGAGTTGAATTTACTAAAAAGTCCAACCCGAATAAGAATGTAGATTTTCCAGCATTGTTTTCACCAACAAAATAATTCATTCCAGGTGATAAGCATACTTCAACCTTACCCTCAAAACATCTAATATTTTCCAGTTCAATCTTCTTAATGTACACAATTCCTCTTTCCATTAGGCACAAAATGTGCAGAGCACATCACAGCTAATTATTACTTAGGCGCTTCCTAAAATAGCTATAGATTTTTAACTAACAATACCTCCTTTCGAAAGTTGCATAAGGTCTTTCCAACTCTCTGCTTCCTTAATGTGTTCTTGAAATACCAAAAGATATCCCCATTTCTGGTTGGTGTATTCATCGAGTTCAGCAAGACTACGAACCACCAGTTCAGCCGCTTCGCGTTTGGCCTGCACCTCAGCACTATCAATCCCCTTAGTTTCCACAATCCAGTTCACGCCTGAAGTATCACGAACCACAAAATCCGGGTAGTACTTGTTCACTTCCGTATAATGGATATATACTTCATCATGCCCTTGAAGACGGTCCCACCAGACAATATCTGGTGAAAGTTCAAGAATTTCCTGAGCCATCATAAACTCAGTCGCATAAGCGTCAAACTTTGCTGCTTCAAATAGACATTTCTGCCAACCACCATAGAATCGTTTCTTAGACCACTCTTCAGAGCTCTGAACTAATTCTTGTGGATAAATATTTTCGTTAGGCGCAAGGCTGTATCCATTCTGATTTGGCATACGATATGGGTAAATCTTAGCTTCCTTATGTCCCTTACTTAGCTCAGTTTTAACAAAATCCATCACCAAATGCTGAAGTGCATATACTGCTGACGATAGTGCTTTCCCAGTCCACTCTCCCGGTGCAATATCAGAGTATTCCATATACTCCGGCACCAAACGCTGCTCTGCATAGTTTTTATTCGCTTGATTATTCGTCAGATGCTGCGTGTCTATAATTGCTTTCACGAGAATCTTCTGAACTGCCTCATCATCAACACAGAAAGAATCAATTTCCGCCTGCTCAATCTTCCTGGAGTCGATAATTCCTTTACTCAACCGGGCGATTAGCTCACGACGATGGAGAACATCGGTTCCCCGAGAAATCTTCCGGGCGGATCGCTCAACATCCTCATCTTTTATGTGTTTCAGCCTCACGTCGCTATTGATTCGATCAATATGCGTACGCGGAAAGTCATAGAATACATCACTGAATTTTTCAGTACGGTTTACGGTGCGGAAGCCTAGAGCAACATCCATACCAGTGATCGCGTCAGGTTCAAGTGTTCCTGCCATATCTGTAAAACCACTGGGCAAACTAGGATTCAGTACATCCTGTTCTATAGTTTTTGAAGGAATCAAAGTATCTACGTCTGCTAGCCCAATGGTGGAACCAATAGATGCAATCAGCTCGGTTGCCGGCGCAGTAGGGACTTCTTCAACCGAGTTAGTGTGTACAGAGGTGCCATCTTCTAGGGTTGTACCTGAATCTTTCAAAAAATGAAATCGTTCGGGGTTCTCTACCGCACGTACCGCACGCTCTACCTGATCTCGTACCTGATGGGGAGAATCGCTAAACGCATCATCGAGTCCAAATTCCTCTAGGATATTCTCAGATTTGAGAATTTCTTCGAATGACTGATGCGCAATGATATCCAGTTGGTCCACATGGGCCTCACCCGTAATCTTGCCAAATGGGAGACGTAGACCACGCCCCATAGTCTGTTGAGTAAGTACCTCTGAGGCCATCGCTCGCAAAGTCGTCATAACAGCAATATTCTTAACATCCCAGCCTTCCTTGAGCTTATTCACACTAACCACAGCTAGTACATTTGAATGAGGTTGGGCAAGCTGCTCAAGACGTTTCTGGGTTATATTGTCATCATGCTTGGAATCAATCTGAAGTACTTTATCAGCGCTGCCAAAGTAGCTGGAAGACGCAAGTAGATTACTTATCTCGGTCGCATGCGCCACGTCAGAGCACACCACAAAAAGCACTGCTTTTAGATCTTTCTTGCCAACATACTTAGCGTATGCATCATAATACCGCTGTTTATAAGCTCGAAGGCTCATTGCATCGCGTAGCTGCTGCTCTTCGGTATTATTTCCTGTGTAGCCGTTCTTACGGAAGGCTAACACAGGACGTTTTACGAATCCGTCTTCAATCGCTTTGTAGAGTGGGTATCGGAAGATGATGTGATCATGTTTATCTGGAGAGGCTGTAAGCCCAACCATTGCAGCAGGTGATATTTCTTTCAGCGCAGCATGAAACTTTTTGGCGGCAGTTCCATACAGATGTGACTCATCAGCAATAATAACTAGATCATCCAAGCCTTGCCAATATTCAAAAAGTACACCTGATTCTTCATCGAATTTACGAGGCTTACGACGAGCCGCATCATGTCCGTTGCTCTTTGTCTCACCTTCCAGATCCCTTGGCGCTATGAGTTGATGAATATTGAATATGAATAGCAACGGTGCAGTATCCTGTCGAAATGCACCAAAAGGCTGGTTGAAAGCTGAATTCTGACGTTCACGCCACTTCGAGTAATCACTAGGAACAACAATGTCAGGAGCAGAAATGCTACCCCTAATATACTCAGAAGAGCCAGCGGTGAAGTTTTTTACTGTCTTGAGCTGCACAATTTTGCCAGGGGTAACTATAAGCACGTTGTATACACCATTGCGACGCAAGTACTCAATGAATGCGGCCATGAGGTATGTTTTACCTGCACCGGTCGCCATGTCGAGTACATTCATGATGCTTGGGTTATAGTCTCCGCTGAAGGTTTCAACTAACTTGGTGAGTGCCTCACGGTTGGGGGTACGCAGGTCAAAATCTGAAGAAATCTCCGCAATCATGCTCTCGTTGAAGGGAATATCGAGGCGTTTCATGATTATTTCCTCTCCTGTTCAACGTTGAAAAGCCCGTCAGGAATATGAATGATACGCGAACCCGTTCGAGCTTTACGCAAATACTCACGAGTACCATCAATGAGCGCCGTCGTGGCAATGATGAGAGACTCGTTATCTTGTAAGTGCCCTAGATAAGCATCTATACCTTGTCTATCTAGCGTTCCCTCGTTCACTTTAAGCAGTGTATTACCACGTCGCCCGTCAAAGGCAGGACGTTCATCAGGATTTGAACAATAGAATCGCAGGTTAACTCGAACTGACTCGCGTAGAGTTTTACCGGTAGCTATTTCTGTAAGCATAGGAACACGCAAATCTTCATCATAGGCAAAGATCGCCGGTGCCAAGTGTGCGGTGCGGAATCCTCCACCGCCACGCCAGTTAATGACAGACCTGGTACGAATAGTCTTCGATTCCTGTTTGAGGCGCTTGATAAGTGGGTTTCTTTTTGCCTCAGAGCTATCCGCAATTAGCTTATTCAGAACGCTATTGAATCTCGCAGCATCTTCAGCGCTTACGTTTTCGGGTAGAGCTGCAGTAGGCGCAGGAACACGCTCACCTTTGGTGATGGTGATGCCACCCGAATCTTGACCGTTAATTACTTTTTCCAAGCGTGGCTTGGTAAAAGTATGGAAAGTGGATTCAACCAACTCACAGGTTACCCAACGACGCCCCATCTTCTGTGCCACAGCAGCAGTCGTGCCGGAACCAGCAAAACAGTCGAGGACGATATCGCCAGGGTTTGTAGCGATGTGGATTATGCGCTCAAGAAGACGCTCGGGCTTAGGCGTAGAAAAAGCATGGGAAGTTGGAAATAACTTCCCGATTTCTTTAATAGCTCCACGATTATGACTAACATCTTCATTCAAGAAAAGTGTTCGCGGTACTTGTCCCTTTTTGGATGGCCAGGATTTTCGCATGATACGTCCCAGACCATTTTTGGTAAAGACCAATTTAGGTAAGGTCTCTCCTGAAGCTAACAGGAATTCTGCTTTTGCGCGTGCACTCACAAGGGGCTCAGCTAGCATGATTGCTTGGACTTTATCACGAACTATATTGGGGTCGATTCCGCATATGTCAGCCCGTTCTATTGAATCATCAATATCCCTTAGCTCATATTCTGCCCAGCCATTCATCTCACGAAGCATGGATTCTTGACCTTCAGCCCAGTGACGACCACGGGTGGGGTACATAATCTCACCAGTAATGGGATGCTGAATACCATACACCATACCTTGGTGAGTATCGCCTCCTGGTGCACAGGGGTCTGCAAAAGCCCACGGCCCACGTTCATCATTATCAGGGTTTGAAAAACGTGCATTCATTTCGGCGGTGCGCGGTAGACGGTTTACAGCAAACGTATCTGACTTTCTATACACGCAGATAGTGTCGTGGTCGCTAGAGAAAAAGTTTGCATCATTGCGGGGGCCGTCTGCTTTCTGCCATATAACCTCAGCAATGAAGTTATTCGACCCGAAAACCTCGTCCAGCAGCATACGCATACGGTGGTTTTCTACGTCATCCAGGTGAACCCAGATCGAGCCGTCATTACTTAGCAATTTCTTTAGTAGCACCAAACGGTCACGCATCAGCGAGAGCCATATCGAGTGCTCAAGGTTATCTTCATAGTGAGTGAAGGTTTGTGAAGTGTTAAAGGGCGGATCAATATAAACCAGTTTAATTTTGCCCAGGTATTTCTCGGCAAGCTCAGGTACACAAGTCAGAGATTTCAGAACCTCACCAGACTCGCCTAAAATCAAGAGATTATCCTCTTGAGGCTCTAAATCAGCGCGTTCAGAATACGCAAACTCATCACTTTTCGGGTCCTGCTTGCCCACCACTGCATCATCAAATACTAGCGGGCGCACCTCATGCACCCGCATGTCTGAGGGATCAACCCACTGATAATCATAGCGTCCCTCTTCGGACTGTAGTAACGCCATGTCCTTGTTATACCAAGTGATTCCCAGCTTCTGCCGCGTCATTATTCCTCTAATTAATTTCGCTCAGACCTAACGACCAACGTTATATGGTTGCATTTCCGATTTCATAATACTTAATGATTGAGCTGCAACCGCTATCAGTCTATACCATTCCGTATAGAAACTATTCTATTTCCCGTTAACAATCCAAAATTTATAAAGGATACCTGTAGCTTAATAAGACATTAAAAACGCCCAATTATACTCTCCGAGAGGATTATAAACTGGCTGTTCTCATTCCGTCAAATCTAATTCACAGGCACCGTATTCGCCAAAACCTCATTCAACCCCTCGGTAATTGAGGGGTGAGTGTAAATTTCATCACGTAGCTGCGATGCCGTAATATTGTGGCGCATTGCCAACGCCACGAGGTTGATAACCTCCATAG
>ERZ772928.678-NODE-678-length-15017-cov-4.492915_pt1 | contig 15017 bp, 13 predicted proteins | sample MGYA00511686_ERZ772928 | MGnify/ENA primary metagenome ERZ772928 (study PRJEB29015, sample SAMEA2738063) | human oral metagenome | biome: human oral; feature: human-associated habitat; material: saliva | place: China | collected 2219 ... | reverse complement strand
ACGAGGACGTGGCTACGTCTCTGGGAACGCCTCCCAAGCAGCTCGACGTTCTCGTACGCCTGGCGCGCTCGGTGAGTTCGACGTCAACATCGAAGGCCGTCACGGGCCAGCCGTCACCGGCAATCACTGGAACGGGAACAGGCGCATGAGACGTGGGGCAGGGCGGGCGTCGCTTTGCCCCACGTTTGTTGTGGGCAGGGCACCCCCATTCACGAGGCCGGGGCTGAGCCTGTCGTCACGATTCGCCCAAAGTGCAGACCACTTCGCTCCAATGAGGCGTTTTTCGCGACTTTTTACCGAGGTGGCCTGATCCACGAGACGACGATCGCGGCCGTCACGAGGAAGAGGGAGAACACCCCCTCCATGACGAACAGGATGAGCTGATTCCGCGCGAGAACCCGCATGACGGCGAGGCGGTTGTCCTCGCCCGTGCGCGCCAGGCGCTCCCCCACGCGGTCGGCCGCGCCGATCCCCACCAGAGTGGACAGGCCTTGGATGGCTTCGAGGAACTGGGCGGACAGACGGGCCCGCATCTCGCGCGAAACCGACGAGTCGTCGCGGACGAAGCGCTGGAAGAGAGCGATCGAGAGGGGGACGAAGGGGATGCAGGCGACGAGGACGAGCGCGGCGACCGGGTCGATGAGCGCCCCGACGACGACGAGGACGAGGAAGGGCGTGGCGACGGCGCCGATGAGTTCGCCGATGTAGGCCTGCCGGTATTCGACGACGCGTTCGACGGAGTCGGTGAGCAGCGAGATCAGGCGCCCGGTCTCCTCGGCGCCGATTCGCGCGGGCCCCAGGCGGAAGGCGTGCTCGAGCAGGGCCCGCCGTATGCGGCGGGCCTCGCGGCTCCGGGAGGCGTCGGTCTCGCGGCCGAGGGCGAGCCTGGCGAGGCAGACGACGAGGATCCACACCGCCGTCAGGATGATCGAGGACTCGTGAAGTCGGGCGCCGACCAGGTGCGCGGCGAGGACGTCGGCGATGCCGATCAGGGCGAGAGCCGCGGCGCAGGCGCGGATCGAGATGAGGAGGGCTTGACGCGCGATCGCCGGGTTCCCGGGGGCGAAGAAGGCGCGCGCCTCCGGGGAGCGTCCCCGAGCCGTCGCCGCTTCGCCCCCGAGAGGGCCGCGTCCTCGGCGTCTCACCGATGCACCTCGGTCATGATCTTCTCGTAGCCGAGAGGGAGATTCGTGCCGGCGACCGCCGAGGCCTCGTTCATCGGCAGGAGCACGATCCGCTTGTTCTTCACGGCGGGGACCTCGGCCAGAGCCGGGTTCGACAGGAGTTCTTGGAAGGGGCCCATGCCCGCTCCCATGAAGTCCTCGACGAAGACGATGTCGGGGGCCGCGCGCACGACGAGTTCGGCGTCGATGGGAGCGGTGGCGGTCAGTCCGGCTTCCTGCGCCGCGTCGGCGCCTCCCGCGCGAATCGCGAGCGCCGGGATGGTGTTCTCGGCGCCCATCGCCCGGCTGCGAAATGAGCGCCCTTCCCCGACGGGGGAACGCATCGAGGAGCCGTCCCCCGTTCGCGGGGACGACTCCTCGATGAGGTTGGAAGGATCAGTCCTCGGCGCCGCGGCGCATCAGCACCGCGCCCGCCGCCAGGCAACCGAGTGCCACCGCGATCATGCCGCCCGCGGTGAAACCGGTGCGCGCGAGATCGGCCTTCCCACGACCCGGCCCCTTCGCGACCTCGGCACCCGGGGAGGGCGTCTGAGTCGTCGAGGACTGAGCGGTCGACGAATCGCCGGGACGCGCGTTCCCGTCGGGCTTCGGCGCGGCGCCATCGGGCAGGTCGACGGCCCTGGCGAGGATGTGCGCCGAGTGGGCGAAACCTTGGTCGCCGGTCGCGGCGTCGTCGATCACGCCGTCTCCGCCGATGGCGACCGTGGCCTTCCCGAGGTAGTCGCCGATGAAGGCGACGGCGCGGCCGAATCGGGAGCGCTCGCCGCGCGAAGCGATCTCCGTCGCCTTGATATCGGCGATTCCTCGAGGATCCGACGCGAACTCGTCGGTCGAGAACACCCACGCGCGCCCGTTCCCGGTCGAGCCGTAGGCGCCGACCACGAGCATCGCCGAACCCGATCCCGGAATCGGGAGGGCGTCGACCGCGTATCCGAACCCGTGGTCCTTCTCGCCTTCGGGGCCGGTGATGATCCTGACGCGCGCCGACGTCGCGCCCGGGTCCTTCGGCGAGATCACGACGTCGTCCAGCTCCTGGCCGATCGCGGCCTTCTCGCCCGCCACGAGCGCGACGCCGCCGGTTCCCTGGTTCGCGAGCAGGCCGCCGTCGAATCCGATGACGAAATCGTCGATCGAATCGCCGGTCACGTCGCCGACGTTCGCCACCGAGGTGCCCGCGCCGAGCCGGTGAGAGGCGTCGAAGGGCATCGTGAGCGCGAAGCCGGCACCGGGGGCTCCGGCCCGGACGCGCGCTCCGGCGGCGGAGCGGTCGCTCGTAGCGTCGGCGGCCCGCCCGTAGACGACCCACGCCTTGCCGGGGATCACGTAGTCGCGCATGTGCTGGAAGTCGGTCACGACGTAGTCCGCGGTGCCGTCGCCGTTCACGTCGCCCACGCGTGTGAAACTGTTGAAGGTGTTTCCCTCCGGCGAATCGATGCGCTGAAGAACGGCCGGGTCGTTCTTCGTGAGGTCGCGCATGTCGACGGGCGCGCCATCGGCCTTGCCGCGGAGGATGAACGCCGCGCCCTGCGGGGTCGCGTTCTTGTCGGCGGAGACGGCCGCGTTCGCGACGATGAAACCGACATCGGCCATGCCGTCGCCGTTCACGTCGCCCACGCGAGTGATGTTGAACGCGCCCGCGCCCACCGACGGAAGATCCACGTACCAGCCGTGCGCCGGATCGAGCTTGTTGAGGTCGACGTCGCGCAGGTGCGAGCCGCCGAAGACGACCCACACGCGAGACATCGTGTGCGAGCCGAAGGCGATATCGTCCACGCCGTCCTTGTTGACGTCGCCCAGGCACGCTACGGAGAACCCGATGTTGGCGTCGGTTGCGGGGTCGGCGGTGCGACGCGGGCCGAGGATCGAGATCGTCTCAGCGGAGGGGAGGGCTTGACCGGCGGTACCGCCCGGGATGATCGAGATCTCGCCGGTGACGTTCAAGATCCAGCCGCGCGTGGGCGTGCTCTCCGCGTAGTACGGATCCCACTTCCATTGGGACCGCACGACGTTGCCCGAGATGATGTCGGGGCGCCCGTCCCCGGTCACATCGCACGCGCCTCGCGCGAGCGAGCCCCCCAGGCCGGACGAGAACTCGCCGAGCCACGACTTCTCGGTCGGGGTGTCGAGCGGGACGAAGGAGGTCTCCTCCTTGCGGGGCTGGGGCTCGGGGATCGGAGCGACGATCTCCTCGTCGTCGCTGTGGGTCTTCTCGCCCTGGCGCGACATGTCGACGGTCCATACGTCGATGCGGCCCTTCGAGTCCGATGTGTAGACGCCCTGCAGAGGGTCGTCTCCTCGGCGCGGAATGATGCCGAGTCCCGCGCCGGGGTCGCTCTCACCGCCCTCGGCGGAGACGAATATCGCATGGTGCGCGCCAGGAAGATCGAGGATCCCCTGCCCCGCGTTGAAGTCCTGCGTGAACGCCTTCGCGGAGATCGCGAGCGCACCGGGGTGCTCGCCATCCTTCGGGCGGCCGACGAAGAGGGCGCCCGGATACTCCCCGCCGTCGACCCACGCGAGTGACGCGCCGAGCCGTCCGTACAGGGGGCTGCGGAAGAGATAGCCGGTCCGTTTCGCCGATTCGCTCGCATGAACCGGAGCGGATGCCGTGGAGTCGAGGTCGATGACGGTGTCGATCCCCGCTTGAACGACGGCGAAGGCGCCGGCCTCGTTGTTGTGGCCCGGCGCGCCGACGGCGAGATCAGGAGCGCCGTCCGCGTTGATGTCGCCGATCCGGGCGATCGCCGCACCGAATTCAGCGCTTGCTCCCTGCTTCGACGCGCCGACGATACGGGGCGCGCCGTCGAGGCTGCTCGCCGACGCCGGGGCGTAGGCCACCGTGCTCGTCGCGGGAGTGCCGACCGCGAGGTCGGATCCGAAGGCGAGCAGTGCGAGGCCCTTCGAGGTATCGACGTTCCAGGTGGCGGAGGCGATATCGCGCAGCAGGCGGCGCGCGCCGGGCGCGCTCGCGTCGGCGGTTCCAGCACCGGCCGCGCTCGCGTCGGATTCGGCGCCGGTCTCGGTCGCGCTCCGCTCCGGGGTTGAGTCGTCGGAGTCGAACAGGTCGGCGACGTCGGGGTCGAGTTCGCCGCCCGAGCCGAGAGGAGGTTCGGGGCCGTCCTCGTTCCACTCGTCGTCGTTGGATCCGGTGGGGGGATCCGAGGGCGGAGCGGGAGGCTTCGGCGTCGTCTCGAAGCGCGCGGTATCGACGATCGTGACCTTATCGGCCGTGCCGACCGCGAGGAACGGGCTGTCCGGGCTTCCCGCGATCGCGAGCACATCGGCGTCGGGGTCGATCGCGGCCAGGAGTCGAGGGGCCGCGGAGTCGGAGGAGTACAGGTAGACCGCGCGCTCGCCGGCGACGGCGACGTGGGGCGCGCCCTTGATGGAGACGCAGGTGACGGCATTGCCGAATGCGTTCTCACCGGCCGGGGCCGCGGTGGTGAGGAGGTTGCGCTGTTCGCTCAGCGAGATCTCGACCTCGTCGCTCGGATCACCGTAGGGGATGTAGGGGAGGACGTGGAGGCCCGTGCGATTCGCGAAGATCATGTCGGCCAGACTATCGCCGGTGATGTCGCAGGATACGGGAGTCGTCGCGCCCGCGTCCTTGTACGTGAGGCGATCCGTCTTGCGAATGATGTCGCCGTAGCGCGACTCGTAGATCCAGGAGAATCGCAGCGAGTCCGAATCAGCTCCGCTGGCGCGGCGTTCCCCGTGCTCGGTCGTCGACGTCGGGTTCGCCGGTTCGGAACCGGACGCCGGACTCGTCGCGACGGCTGCGAACGTCGGGCTCGCAGTGCCGAGCGCGAGCGATGCCATGGCGATTCCTGAGAGTGTTCGTGAAAGTGTCTTCACCTCGGCCCTTTCGTAAATTTATGCAAGCCTAACCTTAGACGTGGCAGGTGATTCTTGGGAAGAAGATGAAGCGGACGACACACGGAGCGAGGGATCGAGGACGCAGCGCTGGGCTCGCTGATCGGAGATGCTGGTCGAGCAGGTGATGGGCGATCGGTTTCCACAGGCCGAGTGGGGTCTGCGATGCTTGCGGAAGCGGATCCGGCCGGCCGGCGCGTCACGGAGTTCTCGCTCCGAGGCGCGGCAGGGGCGCAGGCCCGGCCCTCAGCGGGGATTCGACGGAAGAGCGACGCCCCACGGCCGACGACGAATCGAACGCACGGAGAGGACCGATCATGGAACGCACGACGCTGGGCACGACCGGCATCTCGATCCAGAGGCTCTGGCTCGGCGGGATGAGCTTCGGGAAGGTCTTCCCCGCTTCCACTAGTGGATGGTCCGCGTGGACGAGACCGAGGCGATCATCACCCGCGCCCTCGAACTCGGCGTGAACTTCATCGACACGGCGAACACCTACGCGCACGGCACGAACGAGGAGTACATCGGCGAAGCCCTCCGTCGCCTCGCCGTGCCGCGCGAGGACGTCGTCCTCGCCTCGAAGGCCTACTTCAACGAGGGACATCTGTCGAGGGGGCGATCGAGCGGGAGATCGAGGGGACCTTGACGCGCCTCGGCGTCGACTACCTCGACCTCTACATCATCCACCGCTTCGACCTCTACATCATCCACCGCTTCGACCTCTACATCATCCACCGCTTCGACTACTCGACTCCCATGGCCGAGACGATGGAGGCGCTCGACAGGCTCGTCCGCGACGGTCGTGCGCGGGCGCTCGGCGCCTCCGCGATGTACGGCTACCAGCTCCACAACCTCCAGCGGGTCGCCGACGAGAACGGATGGACGCGCTTATCGAGCCTGCAGAACCACTACAACCTGCTCTACCGCGAGGACGAGCGCGAGCTCATCCCGGTCGTGCGCCAGTACGGCATGAGCCTCACGCCGTACAGCCCGCTCGCCTCGGGCCACCTCACAAGATCGACCTGGGACTCCGACTCGGTCCGTTCGACGACGGACGGGACGATGCGCCAGAAGTACGATCGCGATCGGGAGATCGACATGCCGATCGTCGTGCTCGAAGCCTTCGAGGGTCGACGACGCCGTCCGCGCGTTCTCGCTAGAGCTCTCGGCCGAGGAGGTCGCCTTCCTCGAGGAGCCCTACGTCGCCCACGACCTCGTCGGACCGCTCGCGCGCCCGAGCGAGAAGGCGCTCGCGGGGACGGTCGTTCCGCAACAGCCGGGACAGAAGAACGCATGACGACGAGGGCGCAGTCGGCCGCCGGGAATGAGGTCGAGGACTACCTCGCCTCGATTCCGCCGACCGCGCGCCCTCGTTTGGACACCGCACGCCCCGCCCTCACGGGCCTGACGCTCGCAGACCACGCGAACTGCGCGCTTAGGCAATTCGGGACCGAACCTTCCCGGGCACACTCCGATTCTCCTTCGCGAGACTCGGAACAAACCCCAGGACGCTTCAGAACGAGTAGCCACCGCTCGTGAGCGCGTGGTCGTCAGCTTGGCTGAATGTTGATGCCGCGCAGCCAGTCGAAGAATCCCATTTGCCTCACCTTTCACAGATAAGATCAGATCGATGACCGGGGAAGAAGCGTGTGCCCGATTAGAGACAATGGAGCAAACCCATGACCAGGAAGTCAGTAAAATCATCGGGCAACAAAACCCGAGAGAAGAAGAAATCTTGGCGCAGTTGGATCTCCGCATCTGAGGCAATTTCGCTAGTTTCAGTCATCATCGCCGTAGCGGCACTTGGCTTCAACATCCATGATCGCAATCGCGCAATCGAGGCAGAACAATTCCACCAAGCAAATCAAGCATTTGCCCGAATAACAATTAGCGCGGACATCTCACAGGTCGAATCAGGCCAGTATGGGAAAGAGATCACTTCCACCTTCCACAACTCGTCACCGAATCCAGTATTCAACCTGGTTCTAGCCATGCCCAAACCGCTTAATACCTTAAGCGTCTCCGGCGATAATTACCACGAATTCCAGAATACGGAGCATGGATTCGAGATCCCCTTTCCGACCGTTTCACCTGGCGAGAAGGTTGAATACGCGAACACGTACAGTCAGGATCTATTCAGTTCACAACCACCCCGCGTAATCTTGAACGAGAACTTTCGCTTTTGCTTTACAGATGTCAACGATCAGCGGTGGATGGCAGACCATCACGGCGCACAGAGGATCTCTTCGACAAATGAGTGCATTGAAGACAAGTAGATCGGCAATTCGCTAGAACACCAACAGCCCTCGTTCGTCGTAGACTCTGCCCGAGCCTGGCGCGCTGCCGTTTCTGATGGCTCGGTCGAGGGCCATGATGGTGGCGACGACTCCGCCAATCTTCTCGGTGGACTCTTGCTTGTCGGGTTTGATGTTGCCTGCCGGGTCGGTTCGGACATGGATGTCGTCGACCATCCATGCCAGTACGGGGTGGCCTGCGTGGGCGAGGTTGCCTTCTCATCAGTTCCTTGGAGGGTGGGTTCATGTCTTTGAAGCCTTGCCCGAAGGCGATGACGGCGAAGCCCGCTTCTTCGAGGTTCTGGCTCATCTGGACCGCATCCCATCAGTCGAACGCGATCTCACGGATGTCCAAGCGCTCCCCTAATTGTTCGACGAAGGTTTCGATGCCGGCGTAGTGGACGACGTCGCCTTCGCCGGTTTGCAGGAAGCCTTGGCGTTCCCACAGGTCATACGGGGCATGATCACGGTTCACGCGCTGTTCGATGTTGTCTTTGGGGATCCAAAACCACGACGCGATCACGCACTTGTCGTCGCCGGTCTCTGGCGGAAAGACGAGGACGAACGCCGTGATGTCAGTGGTGGAAGCCAGGTCGAGTCCGCCGTAACACACCCGGCCTTCCGACTCTGTGAAGCGTCGGCGGAGAGGTACGCCGCACGCGCCAAAGCCAAACGCGAAGCAGAAGCAGCCGAGCACAAAGGCCCGAACACCATGAGAGGGCGAACACGGAAGCGCCCCCAGAGCCGACGAACGGCCCCCAGGGGCGCAACTAGGACGACAACGGGACGCTACGCCCGCACCTCATCCCGACACGTCGACAGCGCCGCCAAGGTGGGGACGAGATCCGCGAGCGTCCGGCGGAGCGCCTCGAGATCCCGGAGGGTGTGCGCAGTCGTCAACGCGTCCACAGTTGGCCCGCCCTCGTCGTTCACGGTGACCTCGAGGAGGATCTCCGCGCCGTCGCCGGGCGCCTCGAGGACGAGACTCCGGTACCAGGTGGCAGGGTCGCCGGGGTCAGGCTGGATGGGGGTGAACGTGCGGGTCATGGTGTTTCGCCTTTCGGAAGCAGCGACACCGTGCCCGGCGTGAAGCGTCCGTGCGGCTGCTATACCCCACGCATACCCCACGCACCGACGTTCCGAACGCATATGCGCAGGTCAGATAGCATTGGGTGGAGCTAAGGGAGCACGTGTCGAACTCATCCTAGGACGCGATCACCTGCTGCTCGTGGCACTTGCCCTATAGAGGACGTAATGCGTTCAGATGTGTGCAGTGTGTGCAACACCAAGTTTTCCTTGGTATCTCAACAAAAAGTACTGTACACATGATGTGTGCACAATGTGTGCAATGTGTGCAGCACTGTGTGTTCCCGGTCTCATTCACATGTTGCCGACCAGATGCATGGGCATTTCACCTCACGAGCTCGTCCTCCTGTGCGGATGAGCTCGCGCCCCGAAGGGACGCTGACCAGTTTCGCCTTTTCGCGCCCGCAGGGTGCGGTCTTGTATGCTTCTGGATCCCCACCTGGAGCACCCAACGTCAGCACCTCGGAGCCACTTCACTTCCACACGATTTCAACCGACTCAGGATCAAAGCCCTTTTTGCCCTGCTTTGCCCGCTTGAGCGTCACAGTCATGAGCGTGTCGATCATGGTGCGCTGCAACGCGATGGGAGCCTCCAGGAAAGCCGCTGCCGGGTCTGGTGTGCCGAGGATCGGCGCGAGCACCGTTCCGGTTCCAGAGGCGAGGCGCTCGGCCTCAAGGCGGGTGATCTCAGTGCGAGCAGCGTCGCGGATGCGGGCGAGGTCAGCACCCTCGATCACCTCGGCGTCGTAGTCTCGCTCAGCACGAGCAATGCGTGCGCGCTGCTGTGCGATCTGCTCCGAAAAAGCGTCCTTGACCTCGGGGTCCGCCTGCTTCTTGTGACGCCTGAGGTCCTTCTTCTGGAGCCGGGCGACAACGAGAGCCCGCACGAAGTCATCAATCGCGTCTCGGGTTCGGTTGAGATGCCCGGCGTTGCAGCTGTAGTAGCGGGCGCGGGTTCGCACCGGCTCACCACACACTTCACACCGGTAAAGCCCTGCCCCCAGGTGTTTGCGAACGGTGGAGCCGCTGCGGTTCGTCACGCGGGCAGGGTCGTCGAGAAGGTTCTGAACTGTCCACCATTGATCTGCTTCGACGATCGCCTCCCACTGCCCGAGGACGAGCTCCCCGTTCTCATCCTTGACGAGGGCAGGGCCTTACGGCGCGATTCCCCGGCCTCCTGCCGACGAGTGTCCTTCGAGGTGTAGACCGAGTACCCCGCATAACGAGGGTTCCGCAGGATGCCGAGCACCGTCGAGGGTGACCAGGGCTTGTCATCGGGCACCGGGCGAAGCTGCTTGCCCTCAGCCTGCCGTCGAGCATTGCGTTCGAGGACGATCGTCCGACTGTGCAGGGGCACGCGCGGAACCCCAGCCGCCTCGCCGTCGGCCTGAGCGCCGCTGAGGGCGCGTGCGATTCCGTGCAGCGAGTCCCCTCGAAGGAAGGCAGCGTAGATGGCACGCACAGCCTCAGCCTCGTGAGGGATGAGCTCGCCAGCGGTGGTATAGCCCATCGGACGAACCCCTTTGGGTGGCCTCCCTTGCCGGGCACGTTGGACGTGCGCCCGAGACTGGCGAGCGCCCTTGCGCTCGACCTCCGCTCGCGCGACCGCAGCCTTGATGCGGGCGTACATGCGCCCGCCGTCGGTGCCAAGGTCAGCGTCGCCGTTCGCAGTGACAAGAAGTAGGCCACGGGACTCTGCTCGGTCGATCCAGTCTTCAAGTTCCCGAGGCTGTCGGGTGAGCCGGTCGAGGTCGTAGCACACGATCGCGTCAAGTAGCCCCGCCTCGTAGTCAGCGACCATCCGCAGGTAGGCAGGGCGCTTCTTGGTTTTATCAGAGGCCGAGATCGACTGATCCACATAGGTCTCGACGATCTCCCAGCCACGGAACTGAGCGAGCTTCTCGCAGTCCTCGCGCTGACGGTCAATCGCGAGGCCGTCCATCTCACGGTCGAGAGAGATACGAAGGTAGATGGCTGCACGGACAGGCTGGGAGGAGGTCGGCTTCATGCCTCCAGTTTACTTCTTAGACGTAAGCCCCGTGCGAAACTCCACGACATCGCCTTCCAGCACATTTACCCCTGCACGCAATGCTCATGACACCTCATCTGAGCCAGAACAGTCATTCGCGGCAAGCAATCTTAAGGCACAGACTCTCTAATCATTATTTCTGATATCTCTTAACCCGTTTGAACCAGTCCTCAATGACTTCGATTTCGTTTTCTAACTCGCCGACTTCTGGTGGAGAGTAGTTGAGTTCAGGATGAGGGTCATGCCGTGATGCCCACCCAGAGATACGACTGTAGGAGTCATCGTAGGTTTTCACATCTTGTTCTGTAACGCGACCAATAATACGTAGTTTTCCGACTCGAACCTCTAATGACGCAAAGTCGACCAGAGGCTCCGCGATAACTTGGCTAATTATCCGCTCCCAAGTTTGAGACATGTGGCCTGCGATCTTTTCGGTTTCTCGTTGATAATCCTCTTCAGGCATCCCCTTTTCCTGTCGGCGCAGAGCCGCAACTTCCTGCCTTAACTTATTGACACGTTGTGCTGCGTCTTTTGCAGTCCAGGGATGATGTTCAGTCGTATAACCCGGCTCTGCTTTCCTTCGCTTTTCAATGCCTCGCGTAGCATACGGTACGGCGATTTCGTCTGCCGCCTTACGCAGGAGCATGGTGAAGGCTACGTCATGCGTGAACACCACAACTTGTCTTTCTTTAGCTAACTCAACGATTCGCCTAGCAACAGATTCACGTTTCATATGATCAAGAGAGGAAACCGGATCATCGAAGATCAGTGCTGACTTACTAGCATCGAAATGTGCCTCCGTGAGAAAACCTACAAAACCAAGCGAAGTCTGTTCTCCCTCAGAAAGGACCTCAGTAAGCTTCGTTCCGGAGCGGGCATCTCGAAAATCCGCCTTATGCAGTTGAGAACCTTGTCGCGCTCTGGTAGCCCTAAACCTAACATGTTCCAGACCAAGATTCTGCGCCTCGCGAGTAAAGAACTCGTCCGCCTCCTGAGTTACGTAGGCGCGAGTAAGTTCGCTGACTTTCTTGGTAATTGAACGGGTGTTTGTCTCGGACAGCTTCCTATCAAACTCATTTATCATCTGAAGTCGAGTACGTTCAGCTTCAATGAGTTGCCACCCATCGTGCATCGCAATTTGATCGCACAGTTGACGCTCTTGCGCTTCTGCTTTCGCCAGTTGCACTTCGAAACCCTCTGAGTTCATGCTATCGGCTTGGTCGCGATGAGTGACAGCATCGTTCCGAAGAGCAGTCACAGTAGTCGTAACATCAACCGGACGCGTCTCCTTACCCTCAACAAGGTCACACGTGCGAGTTCGTAGGTCATCAAGGACAGAATTGATCATTTCTACCCTGGGGTCATCTTGCAGTTCCAGCTTCGTGATGGCCTTTGAGATCTTCGTTGGCCTATCTTTCCATCTCTCAAGCTCTTTCAGAAAGTCGTCACGTTTACTCTGTGCGCGCTGTGCTTCCGCGGCTGTAGTATCAACAACAAATTGCTGGAACCTCTCAAGTCGGCCAACAGCATCAGTGCCAAGCTGCTGCTGACATAGGACACAGACCGCTCCATCGGAGGTGTACGGGAATTCATGATCGGGGTAAGCCACCTTTGAATATGACTCTGCCGCATTCCACAGCGCCTTCCAGGCGCTTGATCCAACTTCGGATAGAGGCTCGTTCGCAAACGTTTGACACGAAGCAAGATTCGCCGCCTCCTGAGCGATATCTGCATCTTTCACCAGTTCAGCGAGCTGTTTCTCAGCCCGCACTCCGACCTTTTCATCGAGAGTTTCCAAATGATCGGCAATCATAGTGAGGGCTTCGGAAATTTCGATCAGTTGAGCTTTCTCTTGAGTCGGGTCGCTGACACGAAGATGAGCAACTACTTTCTTCTGTTTTTCCAGCTGCTCGGCAGCGTCAGGAGGACACTGGATCGCTGTTGCTACAGCAGCATCCGTTGTTGAGGCACTGAGATCACGAAGAAACTCCGCGGCGGAACCACGAGGATCAACCTTAGGCAGTGGCCCGGGTTGGCTATTCTCTTGCTTCCACGCGTCAATCACTCGGGACACACCAGTGCAGATGTCTGCGAGATCCTCCAGAAGCTTCACCGCTGAAGGACGGTAGGAGATCTCCGCTTCGGTAGTCAGATAGCCATCCCCACAGTGTTCGTCATAAAACGCTATGCGCTTAAGGTCTGGATCAGGTGATTGGTCTAGAAGGACACTTCTTTCATCATCACCAACACTGAAGACAACTTCGCCTGAAGGCTTTCCAAAATCACTAGCGAACACATCCGGCAAGATCTTCTCTTGATGGCGCGCTCCCACCATTGAGCTGATCACTCGAGCGTAACCAGACTTGCCGCTACCGTTGTGTCCATACACCACGGTGAGTCCGTTTGGTTCAAATGTTAATTCTTGGCCAGGAGCAAGACGATTGACGTTAGCGAGATTTTTGACCGCAACCAGTTGAACGGGCTCGGCCTGCGTCACCTGCAGTGGTGTGAGGTTAGAAAACCAACCTCCATCAGGGGGAGACTCAGGTTCCTCGATTAGGCTTCGCGCGATGTCCGCATAATCGTGTTCCCCAAAAGTATCCCCAGCAATAATGCGCGCAAGAGCCTTCTGCTGCCACCAAGGTTTTGTTTGTGCCCAGCTCAGTACGTCTTCGTAGGCTGCCACTTGGATGCTCCTTCACTTGCAGGGTTCATAGGGGAAGGGAAAACAATGGGTGAATCAAACGTCGCCGCTAGTCTCGATTCGTTCTAAAGCCGTGGCGCACTGCGCCCCAACAGAACATGACTTTCCCAATAGTTCCAAGGATGTAGTCATGAGTAGTTGAGAAGAAGGAATGCTCTACACTCACTTCTTACCCCCAGACGTAAGCCCCGTGCGGAACTCCACGACGTCACCGTCGTGCATCACATAGTCCTTGCCTTCCATACGGACCTTGCCAGCGGCCTTCGCGGCAGCCATGGAGCCGGCTTCGACCAGGTCGTCGTAGGAGACGACCTCGGCCTTGATGAAGCCCTTTTCGAAGTCCGTGTGGATGACGCCTGCAGCCTTGGGAGCAGTATCACCCTTGTGAATCGTCCAAGCGCGCGCTTCCTTCTCACCAGCGGTCAGGTAGGTCTGCAGGCCAAGGGTGTCAAAGCCGACTCGCGCTAACTTATCCAAGCCGGATTCGCTCTGACCGGACTCCGCCAGCATTTCGCGCGCGTCATCCTCGTCCAGCTCAACAAGCTCGGACTCAAACTGCGCATCCAAGAAGATCGCTTCAGCGGGGGCAACAAGTGAACGCAACTCGTCCTGCAGTTCCTTGTTGTCCATTTCTTCGGCATCCATATTGAACACGAAGATAAAGGGCTTGGAGGTCATAAGCTGGAAGGACTTCAATGCATCCTGGTCGAGCTTTGCCCCCGCGGGGCCGCTGAGCAGTTCGCCCTTTTCAAGCAGTTCCATTGCTGCGCGCGCAGTTTCCAGGACAATTGCCTCGGTCTTCTTGCCGCGAACTTCCTTTTCCAGACGCGGGATCTGCTTTTCAAGCGTCTGCATGTCAGCCAGAATCAGCTCGGTCTTAATGGTTTCAATATCCGACTCAGGATCAACCTTGCCATCAACGTGCACAACGTCGGGGTCGGAGAAGGCACGCGTCACCTGGCAAATGGCGTCGGCCTCGCGAATGTTCGCAAGGAACTGGTTACCCAAGCCCTCACCCTCAGACGCGCCACGCACAATACCCGCGATATCCACGAAAGAAACGGTCGCGGGAATGATGCGCTGAGAACCGAAAATCTCGGCGAGCTTGTTTAAACGCGCATCGGGAAGCGGAACGACGCCCACATTCGGTTCGATGGTTGCGAAGGGGTAGTTCGCAGCCAGAACGGTCGCGCGGGTTAGAGCATTAAACAGAGTGGACTTGCCAACGTTGGGCAGGCCGGCGATACCAATAGTTAAAGACACGCCCCTATCCTATCCGACGAGGCCGCACTCCCGTTTACCCGCGCGCCTAGAAAGTGCGCGCATAAGCGGGTGAAATTTCGCTCAGCTGGTGTGATCAGGCCCGGCAGTGCGACGCGCATGCGGGCGCACATCGATCTGTCCGGCCTTCTTCAAATCTGAACGCAGGTCGCGGGGAAGCGCGAAGGTCGTTGTTTCCGTCTCAGTTCGGACTTCCTCAACAGTCGGGAAACCACGTTCTTGCAGCCAGGCAATCACATCACGGACAAGGATTTCGGGTACTGACGCGCCCGAGGTCAAGCCCACGGTCTTCGCCCCCGCGAACCATTCTTCCTGAAGCTCTTCGGCCTTATCGATGCGATACGCAGCTGGAACGCCCGATTCGAGCGCAACATCAACCAGACGTACCGAGTTCGAGGAATTCGCAGAACCCACAACAACCATGACATCGACTTGAGGGGCAATGACCTTCACAGCACCCTGGCGATTTTGTGTTGCGTAGCAAATGTCATCTGAAGGCGGATCAACAAGTTTGGGGAAACGCTGGCGCAAGCGATCAACCGTTTGACGCGTCTCATCAACAGAGA
>ERZ772928.668-NODE-668-length-15152-cov-17.351262_pt1 | contig 15152 bp, 14 predicted proteins | sample MGYA00511686_ERZ772928 | MGnify/ENA primary metagenome ERZ772928 (study PRJEB29015, sample SAMEA2738063) | human oral metagenome | biome: human oral; feature: human-associated habitat; material: saliva | place: China | collected 2219 ... | reverse complement strand
GGAAGCATCCAGACTATCCAGAAGGTTTGGTTTATTTTGATACCAATCATAATTGTGCCGTTATTCTGGGCTTAAATTATTTTGGGGAGCTGAAAAAGGCGACCCTGACTTTGGCTTGGGGGACGGCTGCCAGAAATGGCTATGTGGCCTGCCACGGGGGCTTGAAAATTTTCAAGCAAAATACGGACAAAGAGGACTATGTTGCATCTTTCTTTGGACTGTCGGGTTCAGGAAAATCTACATTGACGCATGCTAAACATGACCATAAATATGACATCAAGGTTCTCCATGACGATGCCTTCATTATCTCGGTCAAGGATGGCTCCTCTATTGCCCTCGAACCGTCTTATTTTGACAAGACCAATGACTACCCTACGGGTCACAGTGAGCAGGATTTCTTTGTCACCGTGCAGAACTGTGGAGTGACGCTGGATGAAAATGGGCGGAAAAAGCTAGTAACAGAGGACATCCGTAACGGGAATGGACGGACTGTCAAATCGCGCTTTGCGACTCCAAATCGAGTAGACAGAATTGATGAGCCCATCAACGCTATCTTCTGGATTATGAAGGATGATTCTCTGCCGCCACTGGTTAAGATCAATGATCCGTTGATGGCTTCTACAATGGGCTGCACCCTGATGACCAAGCGTTCCAATGCCGAGAATGTCACTGGCTTGCACGAAGACTTGGTTATTGAGCCTTATGCCAATCCTTTCCGGGTCTATCCACTGGTGGAAGATTATCGGAAATTCCGTCGTTTGTTTGAGTCAGGGGTCGCTTGCTACATTATCAATACTGGCTTTTATATGGGCAAAGGTATCCCAAAGGAAGTATCTTTAGATATTATCGAGCAGATTGTAGAGGGAAGGGCTCAATTTAAGCCTTTTGGTCCTTTGGAGGGTTTTGAATATCTGGATTATAAGGGTTATGCTGTTCCAAACTTTGACGAAAAGTACAGACAGCTCATTCGTGAAAGAATGCAGGTTCGTTTAAACTTTCTATTGGCCTTTAATCAGAAATATCCCAAGACAGCCCTGCCTGTTGGAGCTATTTCTCGGCTAGAAAAAGTCTTGCAGGACTTAGAGGATTAGTCTGCAAAACGCTTTCTCATAAATCCTTGTGCACGAATCCCAAAAATATGTTATAATCAAGGTTGATTATAATTTTTAGGAGAAGAATCCATGGAAGACCCTGGCAGTCAGAGTATTTTATTGCAAGCAATACTGCTATTTGTTTTAACCTTACTAAATGCCTTTTTCTCAGCTTCTGAGATGGCGATGGTGTCGCTCAATCGAGCTCGCGTTGAGCAGAAAGCCGAAGAAGGCGATGCCAAATACGTTCGTTTATTAAAAGTTCTTGAAAGTCCCAATAACTTTCTGTCAACGATTCAGGTCGGTATCACCGTCATTAATATCCTGTCGGGGGCAAGCTTTGCAGATAATCTAGGGAAAATCTTTGCTTCTTGGATGGGTGATTCCAAGACGGCGCATGCAGTTGCTAGTTTCTTGGCCCTTGCTCTTTTGACTTATATTTCCATTGTTTTGGGGGAGCTTTATCCTAAGAGAATCGCTATGAATCTTAAGGATAGTTTGGCTGTTCGGACTGCACCAGTGATTATCTTCCTCGGGAAAATTGTCAGTCCGTTTGTCTGGTTGCTTTCAGCCTCTACCAATCTTCTCAGTCAGATGACGCCGATGAAGTTTGATGATGCGGATGAAAAAATGACCCGAGATGAGATTGAGTACATGCTGACCAATAGTGAGGAGACGCTGGATGCAGATGAAATCGAAATGCTGCAGGGGATTTTCTCGCTGGATGAAATGGTGGCGCGTGAACTCATGGTGCCACGGACAGATGCCTTTATGGTTGATATTCAGGATGATACCAAGGAAATTATTGAAAGTATCCTCAAGCAAAATTTCTCACGAATTCCTGTCTATGATGGTGATAAGGACAATGTGATCGGCTTGATTCACACCAAGCGCTTGCTAAATGAAGCCTTCGCTAATGGATTCGACAATCTAAACCTCCGCAAGATTCTGCAAGAGCCACTCTTTGTCCCTGAAACAATTTTTGTGGATGATTTGCTCAAATCTCTCCGGAATACCCAAAATCAAATGGCGATTCTGCTGGATGAGTATGGTGGTATGGCAGGTCTTGTGACGCTTGAAGACTTGTTGGAGGAGATCGTCGGTGAAATCGAAGATGAAACAGACAAGGTTGCTATCGAGGTTCATGAAATTGGTGAGAACACCTATATTGTTTTAGGAACAATGACCCTCAATGACTTCAATGAATATTTTGAAGTCGAAATTGATAGTGATGATGTGGATACTATTGCTGGTTATTATCTGACTGGTGTTGGAACCATTCCAAATCCAACGGAACGGCTCAGCTATGAAGTTGAAAGCCAGAATAAAAAACTGATTTTGACCAATGATAAGGTTAAAAATGGCCGTGTCACTAAGGTAAAAGTGGAAATATCTGAAATGATTGAAGAAGATGAAGAAGCTGAAAAATAATTCAGCTTCTTTTGTTTTAAGTTTTCCGCAAGATTTTTATAAGGAATGCTTAAGCTGAAAGTCTTATACTAATCTCAACAAATAAGAAATGAGGGCAGTCCAATGACATATAAAGTAAAAGTAACCTATCAGAAATCATTCATTCGCTCCAAGCTAAACGAAGTAGCCTAACCAGTACTAGCAATAGAAGCAAGAAATAGATTCTCGTATCAACATTTTATAAATTTTTCATATCATCTCCTAAATATAAACAACGTATAAAACTAAAAACAAACCAAAGAACAGGAAAACTCCTCTGCTCGCTAGATTTTAGCTGACAGAGGAGATTTTTTATATTTGCTGAATAGTATCCTCATTCTTTTTGCCATGTGGCAAAATCCACAAAGCGAAATTTATCTAATTTGTACCGGCTTTCTGTATACTGAAACTGGCGGCCGTCGGAGAGATAGAAGATAGAGCATTTTTAGATATTATCAAATTAGGCAGGTGCTGATTTCGAATTACGAGGAGACAGCAGTAGCCGCGACCATGACTTTGAAATCCTATGAAACATTAGCTATTCTAGTATACTGCACCATACTTAAAACCAGCTTAAGCTTCTTTTAAGTATGGTGCAGTATACTAGAAGCATCAAATGAAGACCTCTTAACTTTATTTGATAGAAGGAGTCCTTTAGTTTAACAGATGAGCAGCTGTTATAGCTATAGTTCCGCACCTTTTTTTCATAACAATCTCCGAAAAGGTCGCCCTCTAGATAGTCTGACACTCAGCAATCTAAAAATAATCTGAGTTCGCATACCTTATAATAATGATAAAAAGCTAAGACAAAACCAGTCTTAGCTTTTAAATTATCTTATTTATCGTCATTTTTCTTCTTTTCGTATTCATCTAGACTGTCATTATATTTTCCTGATATAAATCCAAAGATACCACTAAAAATAAAATTCAGGAAATCTTCAAATTTTCCATAAAAGTAAGCAAGTATGAAAAGCATAACCAATCCAATAATAATTTCCATCATCTTCTCCTATCTAAGATTTTCGCAACTCAATGAGTAGCTCCTTAAATTCATCATCTTTCCATAGAGAATAAGAGACTATTCCACCTATAGAAAAAGAAACTAATACACCTACTAAACTAGAATGTCTCTTTTTTGCTACCAACTTATTTAGCTCATTGGATAACCCCTTAAATAAACCATAAGAAGTATATGACTCAGGATAAAATACCGAACCTACTTCAAAATTTGCTCCATAGTAATTTACTTCACCATTTCCTTTAAACCCAAAGAATAGGAAAGATATAACACAAAGAGCTAAAATCACTAATCTAGGTTTTAATTTCGGATGAATATAATTCATAGTGGTGCTACTTGCCTCGCTTTCTGAGATTGTTTTATTACCTTTAGAGCGTGCTCTTCCAAATGATTGGACCCCCGAAAACTTAGTTGCTACACTCACTATAAGTAGGAACGGTAGGGCTATAACTGCGAAACCAAACACAACCATACTCCAACTATTTTCCATATATTCCTCCATCTATTTAACACGTTTGAACTCAAATGTTATTGAGTTGCTACCAATAGTAATACCATTAGCCTGCTCCGCATTTTTATCTATGATATTTTCAAAATATAGTGTATTTTGGTCTTCAGAAAGAGTGGCAACCCCATAGATATTAGCACCATCAATGATTATCTTATCCCCATCTTTTTTCCAAGTTGCATCAAATAGCATTCCACTATCCATAACCAAAGTTCCATCTTCTTTAATTTCCATAGTAGCGTTAAAATGTAACTCATTCATGAGCTTAGATAAGATATTACCACTTAGCTCATTACCTGCTAATGAATTTATCATGCTTTGGGCATCTTTTCTTGTATTTCCTTGGTTAAATATATCTGTAGTCCAAGTACCTACAAATCTTTTTTCTGACGTACAAGCATTTAAAGTTATAAAAGCAAACAAAAGTATCGTGACTTTAGCAATATTTTTGGCTATCCTCTCCATAGATCACCTCTTTTTGTTCTATATACAAAAATCCCTGCTACAATAGGGACTGAGCTTGTTTTAGTGAACGGTCGTCAACTAAAACAATGAAAAATCAAAAAATGCCAACCTGACAGAGCCTCTAAACCTTGTCAAATCAGCATTTTAAATATTTTTTATTGATAACTTTGATTGTTTTAACAAACGACCGTTTGCTAAAACTGTTGATGAGTTTAATTTACTATTTTTTTAGAGATTTGTCAATAATTTATAGGTTATTTTTTCGGTTGATTTGGATATTATTTCTCTTGAGAACGCTGTAAATGGTGGCAGTAGAAATATTGAGGCGACTGGCAATCTTTCGCACAGATAATTCTTTTTGTAAGTATTCCTTGATTATTTGTTTTTCTTTGATTCGAGATAGTCCTTTGTTGCCGAGTTTCACACCTTTTTCTTTAGCTTTGCGAAGTCCGTCTTTTGTGCGGTCTGAAATAGCTTGAAGTTCCCATTCCGCCACATACCCCAGCATTAAACAAAAGAATTTACCAGTTAAAGAATCCGTCTCAATATTTTCATGAAGAGATTGAAGGCGAATATCATGATTGGTTAAATCTTCAATAATAGTGGAGAGGTGAAACATTTTTCTGGTTAATCGGTCTAGCTTGTAGACAATAAAACTGGTTTTGATACCTTGATCGGCACAAGTTTTTGCAAAAATTAGAGCTTTTTGCAATTGTAGCCGTTCTTGTTTACCACCCGAATCTTTTTCGATATAGAGCTTGTCGCAAAAGCTGAGTGCTTCTTTTTGAACCGATAACCCCAATTCTTGCCGATTATCTGTTGAGCTAACGCGAGCATAGCCGATAGTTATTGTTTTGATATTTTCTAATTTGTTCTTGTGATGATTTGTCAAAATTTCTCCTTTCTTTACTATTGTAGCAGGGTAGCTATATTTTAGAAGAAAACTTAGATAAAAGAAAAGACTCGCGGTTTTCGCAAGTCTGATAGGTTATGTAATGTTCGTATTGATAGTATATTGTTTAGTGCACGATGTTGCCATGAATTGCAAAAAAGAGAAAACAGTGTGACACCTAATAGTCTAAACAATCTGAGTATATATATTTTTAAACATTAAAAGACGGCTAAAATAACTATCTCTATTTTATAGTCTTAGAAAGTAAGGCCATTAATGCTTCAGATTCTCCAGAGTTATCTGTCTTAACAAGGCCTGTTTCTGTTTTACTGAATAAAGCATTAAAAATTATCAAGCGTTCTTCCTTGTCTACATCTTTACCATTATAAACTAATGCTTGATAAAATCTTGTTAAAGCTTCTTTTTGTTCATATTCCATTGCCATATGTTGACTTGAAATAATAATCTTAATAATAATTCTAATAAGGTATATCAAAAAAGAAATCAGTGCGACATAGATAAAGGATCGTGAAATAAATGGAATATCTTTTTCCGTTCCTTGTAGATAGTTATGTATGCTAATCAATAAATTACCTGCTGAAAATATCAGTCCAACGATAAAAACTCCAAGACCACCCATCCACCACCTAGTTTTGACTTTGTAATTTTTTGAACGCTCTCTCCATAACCTTTCGGGAACTTCAAGCTGTAGTTTTTTCTCATAGGTATCTTCTAAAATCCTTATAGATGTCTCTTTGTTGTTTTGCCATTGTTCAAGATTGTGTTTAAATTCATCTACTTCACGAGAATGTTCTATGAAAATTTCTCTAATTTTTTCATCATTTTTATCAACTAAGTTAGCTGTTTGTTTAAAGTGTTCTTCAGTTTCTTTGGCTATATTGTCTATAGATTCCGAAACAGGCTGGACTAGCTTATTTTGAATATCTTTGATAGGAATTTTGAGTTTAGGTATTTCTCTGTTGAGGACAAACAAAGCAGGCAAATTTCGATATGATTCAGTAGACGAAAGATAGTAACCGATATTGTTCTTATTCTTTTCAATCTCAATATAACTTCTTATGGCATCCAGCAGGTAGTTTGTAGCCCAGCTTTTTAAGTAAAAATCGATAAATAATCTTATACTTACTATATCTTTATCTTTATTGATTGGACTATCAACATCTATTCGATAGATTCTTATTTCCGTTGAACCTTCACTTGAATAATCCGAACTAAAATAGTTATATATGAAATTAGCTATCTCTTGATAATTAAATTCATCCTTATTCTTGAGAAAATCTTTTAATTGTTCAAATTTAGTCTTCCAATTCGTCCATTTTTCAAGAATAGGAGTGGCTAGATCACTCTCTTCATTTTTTTGTTTCCAGTATTTATAATTAGATTGAATTGTAGACTCTAAATCAGAAAATGTTATCTTTGGTTGATCATAGTTTAGACTATAGTTACTATTATTAATTTGGAATAAGAAATATTTATCCATAAAATTGGAAATTTGGGCGTTAGTTTTTTTAACCATTCAAACTCCTTGTCTGGTTTTAATTTAGTTATAAATTGTCTCTAAATTAGTATTAGCTAGAATACACTCATTATATCATATTCTATATGTCCTTTGGATTTAAATATTTTAGTATGCTTATGAGCTTTCTCTTGCCTCCCAAAATAGTGTTTCTTTGAATTTCAGTGAAAGTTACAAGAAAAAAGCATAGAAAAGAGAAAATTAAATCGAAATAAAGATAAAAATTTTCATTAGAAAGCAATATATTCAATCTTGACATTACGATAAACTTATGTAATAATTAAATAAGGAATTCTAGGGATATATACCAAATACCCATCAGATTAGAAAACGAGGAAATGCATTATATAAAGATTGCTCTGAGATTTAGATGAAGCCATACATTAAAAGTCATTTCTCATGGCAACGCCTGCTATTCAGTATAGTTAGGCTTGTGGAACTATGAATTTGATTTTGATGTATGCGCATCTAATTTTGGGGCACTACTATGTAATGCGTTTCCTCTTTCTGTTCTTATTCCTACCGAGTAGTCGAGTCACTTTTCTTCTCTTATCTAGGAGGACGAAAAATGAAAAAAATGACTATATTTAATTTTTATCTAAGACACAAAGACGAAGTGAATAATACAATTAGATTAGGAGCAGTTTTAGCTATCACTGTTTTAGTGGAGCCAAATGCTTTCCTAACTCGTATTACTGCAGATATTCCTTCAGCTTTGGAGTCTATGTACTTGCTTTTCTGTAAAAAACAGTACTCGGCACGAGGCGTATCTGAAACATTAGAACCACCACCACAAAAATTGACACAAAAGATTGTCTTTGCGTCAATTAGAGTGATGTTGCTTTTGCTTATCCGCCCACCTAGGTCGGAGGTGCTGTGGCTAAATACAGCAGTAGAGGCAGTTGGCATTCTATTGTCGTTGCACTCTGCTTTTCAAGCTAGACGGTCTAATCTGTCACCTAATAAAAAGCGGCTATACCATAATAGGCATAACCGCAAATAACCTATCCCCATCGGTACTTTTTTACCATTGGGGGAACTGAAAGGTGCTTCGCCATTTTGCAAATGCCAGTTTGCAAAATGCTACTCGGGTAAAGAACTGCTTCCGTTTTCGGAAGTAGTTCTTTATGTTTGAGTTACTATTTATTACATTCTCAGAAAATTCAAAATTTTCGAAAATGTACAAAAAATTCATTCATCATATGAAAACGATGAAATCTTTTTATTTTTTAGGTAAGTAAATCCCCAAAAATCTAATAATAACTTCCCGAATTATATCAAAAATTGTCTAACTTGTCAATAATAAAATTAGACGTTTTTGAAAGATAAAATAACTTTCAAATCCATTATATCACATATTCGAATAGATAAGCAATCTTTTATCTGAATAATTTAGTTAATTTTAAAAAATCTTTAAAAATCATCCACACCCAATATTTCTATATCAATAGGTAATCCTTTAACACTATTTTTAAATTTATCCCCCAGCTCTCTAAAAAACTCATTATCCGTCTCAATCTCCAAAATCTCAATCAGGGCTTTGGCGGTATCTGTTAGGTGGAAAGCACTGTATTCGAATGTTATTCTTTCGTCAGATTCAGTGGTGAAGGTTAAGACGAGGTTATCATTTTGGAAACCAGATAGTTCTCCTTTTTCCACAATTATCTCATGTCTGCCACCACCCGAGATTAAACCATATTCAATCAGGCGTGAAACTTCGTTGCCTTTAACGCCATATTTAGTGAACAAATCTGAAAAATCGGCGTGTGAGATTAAGTAGTGATCTAAAACAGCTTCACCCGAGAACTCATCAAAAGAATTGTCATAAAAAGTAAATGGGGATATTTTTCTGAACAGTTGAAGTTCTTCTTCTGAAAAACGGTTTAAGTCTTGAGTAATCCGCTTCGAATAACCGTTAGCTCGTGACACAAGTTCTTCTAATGGTTTTGAGACAACTTCTGTTTCTTGGCTAAAATCTGGCTCAATATACTGTTGCTGTTTGTTGTGCTGGCAAGCTAAAGCATAAAATAAACATTCAGCCAGAAAAAGATAAGGTCGGTCTTGGTGATTGAGCTTGTAAGACTGCTTCAAACCTAATAAAACAGACTTTGGCAGATTTTGGAATTCTTCTATTAGTTCAAAAAAATCTTCTATCGTATCTGCCAACAAGAACTTATTTTCTTTATAATTGGTGTCGCTTAATCGCTTCTCAGTTTGAAAGATGTAGCTGGAAAAGCCTTTTTCTGTTATCTCATCTTGGACGATCCCGTAAAGGGTTCGTCCTTTATTTTGTCCTGTAAATAATTTATTGAAACTTGTGTCCGCTAGATAAGCCAAAGAGTCTTCGTGTAAGACGAGAGATAAGCCCACACTAACTTTTTTTCTATCAGACCAAGTCGTTTTATTGGCGTGTTTTAAAATAATAGAAAACAGACTAGGAATGTCAAACATCAAGCACCTCCGAAACTGGCAAGATTTTAGCACAATTATTGGCAACAAATCACGCTTGGACTTTTCTATAATAAAGCCATAAGTTAGCTAACTTAAAACAATTATACCAAAATCAAAGGAGAAATCTCATGAATCACATTCAAAAATCAGCCCCAAAAGTAGAACTTTCCCAACTTGTTAGCCCCTATCAGTTAGAAGTCGCTAAAACACTAAGTGAAGCGATGGCAGATAATCAAGTCTTAGAGCTTCTCGCTAGCGATATTTTATATAAAGTGGGCAATCTGGCGCTTACTCAGTCTGAAATACTCAAAAATACACCAGAAGCTAAAGACTATACAGATTATATTCTCAAAGCGTTCACTTATTACGCTACTGAGAAACTAAAATGAGGTAACTTTATGATGGATTACTTTATAGCTTTTATGATTATCGTCGTTGCCATATTTCTTTGGGATTGGTTAGAAAAACCAAAACAAGAAGACAAAAAGCACTGTAGTGAAGAAGAAATCGCCCTGGCAGAATTTCTGGAAAAACGGCAAGAAATCAATCAACTTTTCTTGGCTGCTAAAGCAGAAATGCGAAAACTTTCAAGAAAATAAAAGGATTGTTTAGACTAGACAAATGGGCAAAATATGTTCAAATATACTACTGTTTCATTGCTTACAATTCATTCCAATCGCTCTAAAAACTGAAGGTAGCGAAATTTAACTTTTTACCAATTTTCTTGTATAAATAGAGGCAGAAAGGAGACCAGCCATGAAAAGACTAATAGCATATATTCTTGGATTTGTTGCTTGTGCTTGGCTTATCAATTGGGCGGTTAAACTAATTCTGGAAGTTTGGTGGTTCTTGGTTTTGGCGACTGTGGTTGTTTTCATCGGCTGGTTTGCCTTTCGGATTATTAAATCTAAAGATTGGAGGTAAAGATGAGACGTAAGTTTGAAGCCTTATCTTGGAGTGAGTTTCACTGGCAACGGCTTTTTGAGATAGATGATGTGAAATCTATGTTGGGCCAACTGGTGGGGCTAAGTCGGCGCAAAGCGGTTGTTTTTGAAATTCGATTATCTAAGAATCGCGTGCGCTATCTGCTAGGAACAGAAGAACAGGACAAACGACATATTAGCCAACTAATTCAATCACACCGAGCTATTCAGTTTTCAAGAGCTCCTAAACGTGAAGTGATGACTAGCGCTCGTCTAGTAAAAATCAAACAGTCCCATTATGCTCTTAAAACGGATTCAGTGGAGAATATGATTCGTTCCAGTTTGTCTCTGGCGAAAATACTCCAGCCAGATGAGATAGTGGTTGTTCAGTTGGTCATTGGTGCAGGCTCACCACCTCGCCCACAATCAAAAGACCTACCTAATTTATCCGCTAAATGGTATCAAGTAATCACCAACAATATTCCTGAACTATCTGAAAGCTCTAAGAAGCTTATGCGCCAAAAGTTGAATCAATCTACTTTTAACTGTGAAATTAGACTTGGTATCAGTTCGCGCAGTATTTTACGAGCCAAAGAGTTTTTTGCGAGCTTGTTGAGCAGTTTTCGAATGTTAGAAACTACAGCTACAATCGAACTAAAACCTTTGGCTGTTCAGGGATTTAACCACGCACAACCGCCTTGGGCTTATCCCTATAGCTTGGGAGTTTCAGACCTCGCTTGTTTTCTGCTTCTTCCAATTGGCGAAGAAAATATTGCAGGTGTGCCAAATGTTCACCCTAAATTAGTAGCGCCACCTTTGGGCTACAATATTAACCAAAAAACTCAGCGAAGTTTGGCGCAAACGGTTGAATCCGAATCCAGACCGATTCAGATTTCGGCGCAAGCTGGCAAAAAGCACACTGTTTTTCTCGGCTCAACTGGTTGCGGAAAAACCACCGCTATGAGTCATTTGATTTTATCAGATATACAGTCGAAAAATCACAGCATGGTTGTAGTTGATGCAAAGGGTCAACTCACTCATGAGCTATTAGAGCGCATGTCAACTGAACATGATGCCGATATTGTGGTGATTTCACCCACTTCAAAGCGAGTTGTTGGTATCAATCCTTTTGAACTCACTAAGCACGGTATCGAGCCAGAAGTTATCGCAGACTATCTACTGGAGCTATTTAAAGGGCTTTATCCTGAACATTTTGGAATTTACTCACTGGATATTCTATCGCATAGTTTTTTAACTCTGGCGCGCATTCCAAACACTTCTTTAGTGATGTTACCAAGTTTACTCACTAATCAGTCCTTTCGAAACAAACTATTAAGAGAGTTAAAAGACCCAATCGGGCTGGAAAGTTTCTGGAACTGGTTTGAACTGCTTAGTAAAGCCCAACGTCATCAGATGTTAAACCCCATTTTGAATAAATTCCGCCAGTTTTTGCTTCGCCCGCAACTTCGGGCAATGTTAGGGCAAACTAATCCAAATTTCAGTCTTGCGGAAATCTTCAAAAGCCGAAAAATCGTGTTAATTCCACTAAATAAAGCGATAATTGGTTCAGAATCTGCGAAACTCATCGGCAGCCTTATTACTTCTATGCTCTGGATGTTAATTTTACGCCAGTCTTCGGTTGAGCCAAGCAAACGCCAATCTGTATTTATCTATATTGATGAGACACCGAGTTTCTTAGGAATTCCTAATGCTAACTTAGACGAAGCGCTTTCACAATCTCGTCAGTTTAATGTCGGCTGGAATATTGGCTTCCAACACCTCGCCCAGATGTCACCTCAGCTAAAAGCTGGAATTAAATCTAATGTTGCGAATAAAATTGTTTTTGGTTTAAATCTTGATGAAGCCCGCGAAATGGCAAAATATACTCTGGAGATTGATAAAGAAGATTTCTATAGCTTGCCACCATTTTGGGCATATATTAGAACAGAAGTCTCACCAAACACTTATCGTTGGATTATTGGTAAAGCCTATCCACCTAAACCAAAAATTAGAGATAGTCGTACGCCATTTTTGAATAGCTTGAGCCGATACGGACAAGATATTTCAGAAATTGAAAGTCAATTCGAAAACTACATTTTTGAAAAATCTGCTTCGAAAAATGAAAATTCTAACCCAGAATTAACAGATTTAGGACGCAGAAAGCGTTCCAATCGCTCTTCGAATCGTGTTGATGAAGAAAATCCGTCCACCTCTGACAAATAAAGGTTTTTAGGATTTTTACTCACACGACTTACTCAGTAACTAAGCACATTTTACGGGAGCACACCTTTTAAATTTTAATGGAGAACAAAACAGATGAAATGGAATTACAAAACAGATAACGACACGCAAATTCTTTACTTTTTAAATCAAGCTAGATATGCCACCACCAACCAACTAGCCAGACTCTTTTTTGCAGATAGCGCTCGATTTGAAACCGCCATTCGCCGTGCTAATTTTACCATGCAAAGTCTCAAACAAGCTGGCCTAATCTCACACTTGAAACGTAGAATTGGTGGCGTGCGTCGAGGTTCATCTTCCTATGTCTGGCAAATTACTTTTCAGGGGCTAAAGCTCCTTAAAAACCAAGATGACAGTATCACCTTGCGTTATAAAAATCAATATGAGCCAACCCAGCACCACGTTGAACACACTTTAGCGATTACGGAAGTTTTTGTTGAGACACTGGAGGCTGTTCGAAATTCAGAAAAACTGTCGCTTGAAACTTTTTCCTTTGAGCCAAACTCTTGGCGTAGCTACCAAAAACTTTCTGGCGTAGGAATGACTTTGAAACCAGACGCTTATTTAGAGCTGGTTAATCACGATTACGAAGACCATTATTTTCTGGAAATAGATCGAAGCACGGAAAGTCTTGCGCGCATTGTGAATACTTGTAAGAAATATATTGAATACTACCGTTCAGGTGTTGAACAACGCCAAAAAGAAGTTTTCCCCTATGTTTTGTGGGTTGTGCCAGATGACAAGCGCAAACTCACTATCTCGAAAGTGATTCAAAAAGAACTATATAACTTTTGGGAACTATTCACTGTAATAACACTTGAAGAATACCCAGATTATATCAAGGGAGGAATAGATAATGAATCAAAAGAATAAAGACCGAGACTCAAACCAGCCCTCACGCACCGCCGATGAAATTTGTCGAATTGGTCGAACAACTTACTTAATCCGTCACCGTTTTACTGGAAATCGCAATCTTGAAAATGTCCTAGAAAGGTTGATTTTAAGCGATAAATCACTACTTTAACAGTAGTAAAAATGGTATAATAGAAGTATAAGGTGTGTGAACTCCAAAAGGAGAAAAACACATGAACAGAACTTTGACAATTTTAGATTATAGACAAGTAGATACTTCGAAACTTTCAGATATTACGGTGGTTTATTGTCGCTTAAGCCAAGACGATGGAATGGAAGGAGATAGTAACTCAATTACCAATCAGAAGAAAATTCTGCTTGATGTAGTTGCAAGAGAAAATCTCTCTAATCCTATTTTGTTTGTCGATGATGGCTTTAGTGGCACAAATTTTGACCGTCCAGCTATTTCGGAAGCTCTGCGTTTGGTAGAAAATCGGCAAGTTTCGAACTTCCTTGTAAAGGATTTAAGCCGTTTGGGGCGCTCTTATATCAAGGTTGGTCAACTAACGGAAATTACTTTCCCAAGCTTTGATGTCCGCTTTATTGCTTTAAATGATGGTGTAGATTCGAATAAGCCTAATGAAACTAATTCTATTTTCTTGCCAATCAAGAGTTTAATGGATGAAATGTATGCAGCGGATACCAGCAAGAAGATTCGCGCGGTGGTTCAAGCTAAAGCCAAAGCTGGCGAGCGTGTCACAGTAAATCCACCTTATGGCTACCTCAAAGATTCAAACAACCCTAAAAACTGGATTATTGACCCAGTTGCCAGTGAAGTTGTGAAGCGGATTTTTCAGGAAGCAAAAAGCGGAAAAAGTCTCTCAGAGATTTCGAAAGGGTTAGAAAGTGACAAAATTTTTAAACCAGACCGCCACCGAATAGAAATCGGTTTGAAGTCTATTTCTTCCAGCCCAAATGTGGAAACTTTGCCATATTTTTGGACGCGAGAAACCATAAGCGCTATCTTAGGACGTGAAGAATATCTTGGACATACGGTCAATCTTCGAACACGGACAAAATCCTATAAAGACAAGCGTAAGGTGGATAACTCAAAGGAGGATTGGCTGATTTTCAAGAATACTCATGAAGCGATAATCGACCAAGAAACTTTTGATATTGTTCGAAAAATGCGAAATCATAAGCGATCTAATCAACGATATAAAAATCGGGCTGGTCACGAAAATTTGTTTGCAGGATTAGTTTTTTGTGGAACTTGTGGGCGAAAGCATTATTTTTGCCCACAAGAGAAAAATGGACTCAACCACGACCACTACAAGTGTTCTGGCTACCGTAAGCCGATTGATGGTTGTGAAAATCCACACTACATTCAAAAATCCGCCCTGATTGAGATTGTAAGCGACAAACTTCGTCAAACTATCCACGAGTGCCAATTAGACCAAGAAACCTTTTTGAAGAAGCTAGAACAGCAAAGCCAAGCTCAATTCAGCAAAGATAACAAGCGCCAGCAACTGCAACTTCAAAAGGACGAATACCGCTCTAAAGAGATTGACCGCATTATCCAAAAACTTTACGAAGATAATCTACTTGGCAAAATTTCAGATGAACGCTTTGTGAAGCTAAGTCAGAGCTACGAAGAAGAACAGAAACAACTTCAAACTTCCATTTCTGACTTAACCGAAAAACTCACCAAACAACAAGAAGATA
>ERZ772928.666-NODE-666-length-15185-cov-3.172968_pt1 | contig 15185 bp, 11 predicted proteins | sample MGYA00511686_ERZ772928 | MGnify/ENA primary metagenome ERZ772928 (study PRJEB29015, sample SAMEA2738063) | human oral metagenome | biome: human oral; feature: human-associated habitat; material: saliva | place: China | collected 2219 ... | reverse complement strand
TCTCATTTTTGTCGCGCCCCTCGCTCGGTTTGCGGTTGCAAAGATAGAGCATTTCTGGAATACAATCCAAATCAAAAGCAAAAGTCGTGCGCAAGTGCGCTTAAATAAGGAGATTAGGGGAGGTGACTCAAGGCTAGGGAGCCGCTTTGACGGGGCTTGCAGCACGGCGGATGGCTGAGAAGAAGGGCAGCTGAAAAGAATGGGAGCAGGGCTGTGAGGCTGGAAGAATGGGGTCGCAGCAAGCGCAGCGCCCCACTATATATAAGGAGACGGCGACCGCAAAGCTAAGTCAGCTCTCTCCCACCCATGTCCATCAGCCGCCCCACTGACATCCCTCAGAGCTCTGAGCGACGTCCCTCACGACGCTGAGGGATAGCTATCACGGACGGCATCGATAAAGGCGAGGCAAGCTGCAAGCACAAAAAGCGAGCGCCCCAGGCAGGACTCCATCGGAGCGGCTACCCTCATACGGAGGACGCTCCACCTACAACTCAGCGAACTTATAGATGCTCGCATTTTGCTCCATACTCCGAATCAGCTCCATAACCTCGACTGGCGATACCCCAGCCTCCACTAAGCTGCAGTATACATTGGCATACTCATTATATATACTCGTAGCGAAGATCCCAGGGTCATCCGTTCCCAACACGATGGAAGGGATGGCTTCACCGCTCTTGCGCCACTCCAACCAGCGCTTAAGATGATAGGCATCAAAAGTATTGTATCTCCCGATACGTACATTACTCGTGGGAAGCGTCTCGATGACAAGCTCTCGATGGCACATATCCCGCAGAAGCAGCAGCTGCAACTCAGACAAATCGTCTAAGGAGAAGATCTCTAGAGGATCAACCAGGATGACCTCAGACTGCATACCCCGCTCATTATGGTACTTCCAGAGGAGCTCGGCGACGGCATCCTCCGCCAGCTGCATCTTGCCACTCAGCACCTTTTGATATTGACTCTTCTTGTCAAACAAAGGGTCCTCCTCACGACACAGCCAGGCTTGTTGGAGTACGCGCAAAGCGTAAATCTTGCCATAAGTCTTCTCAGCCAGCTCCTCTATACGCACTCTCAGCTGAGGCAGCACACTCATCAAAGGGCTAGTGGGAGAGGCATGCTCTACGATAAAGGAATGGGCAAAAAGGAGGTCATCCAAATACTCTCTCCGCCTCATCGGGAACTGCCGCCTATCGAGGCTCTCATACCACAACTTCGGATCGAGGCCTAGGGCTACCGCATGGCCAATACGGTCCCCCTCCTTCAAGCCGCAGAAGACGATCGCCTCATAGACCACACGCATCCCTCCTAATAGGTGGAAAAACTCCTCTCCCGCATGATAGGTGAAGTGTCGAAAGCCGTGCTCCCTGAGGTAGCGGAAGATGGGAGCAAAGACCTCGGGAGAAGCGTCCAGCTCATTGGAGGCAGCATCGACGCCTCTAACGTAGCGCCTAAATTCTGCACTCTTCTCTCGGATCCGCACAAGCGATTCGGCTCGGCGCTTCAAGCCCTTGCGTAGCTCCTTATGCCTAATCCCCCTTCTGGAGGTGTCAGGCCGCTTGATGAAGTGCGCCGTCAGGCACAGCTCTGCTGGGTTAGCACGCGGCTGCCCCTGCTGTAGCTTCTTCCAGCCCCGGACGATCAGCCTAACAAGCGCATCGTTCTCCCCCTCTCGCTCCCACGGAGCAAAGCGCCCCTCCAGGTAGCGAAGCTGGGGCGCCCCGGGATCATTCCCTCTGAGCTGCAAGAAGCGAGCTTCGTAGGACCTCGCCTCTATATATACACGGAGGTCATTGAGCGTAATCTTCTGGAACTGGTCGAAGCCTTGCTGCCAAGGCTGCTGTACAATCAGCTGATGGAAGGCGCCCAGGATAAGCAGATAGAAGTGATACATCGAGGCCAAGGAGGCGTCATGCCACTCCGTAAGCCTATGAAGCAGGAGATAATGCATCAGGCCTTCGGTAGCCAAAGCATAGCCCTCCCCCCGGAAGGCGTGCGGGAGCAAGCGTGCAAAGGGGTGCTTATATGACTGCGCAAAGCACTCATCACCGACCACACCAAAGCGAGACTTACTCACAGAGCTCAGCAAATGATGTAAGACGGTCTCTGGACTCCCCTCCCTTCTCTTGGCTGAAGCAGCCCCTGATTCAGAACCACAGCAGCATGAGAAGAAATAGCTACGTAGTGCCCGAGCACAATAGAGCATGCGTCGCAGCACGCCCTCTCCCTGGAAGGCGCCCATCGCCTCCTCGAACTGCTCGCGAGCAAAAGCATTCCGTCCTATTGCCTGGCTAAACTCAGCATAGACCTTATCTGGATGCGTAAGGAAGGTCTGCCAAGCGACGTCCGTCTCCGTCGTCCCATTGAGATGCATATGCAGATCATGGAAGCCCCCCGTCTCCTGCATAAAGGACTCCAGCTGCTGGATACGAGGCGTCGGGAGCACCGTATACCGTAGATTGGGGAGAAGCTTGTCCCGATAAAGGGTGAGGAGTTCAGACTCCTCGACGAGCCCACAGCATGGATACTCCTGATGGAGGAGCGCTACCTGCAGTACGAGCGGAGGCATGACCGCCACGAGCTCCTGCCAGGCATTCATTTTCTGAGCCTGCACACGCACCAGCACCTGCTCCCGACCCTTCTCCTCTCTACGATCCAAGAATAAATACTTCTCAGCGAGAGAGGTTAGCCCTCGCACAAGTAGAAGGTCTACAGAGGAGCTCTCTTCAGGAGCACACAACTGCCCAACCCATCGCTCCTTACTCAGACGATGGTAATGGTCGGGCTGGTACGGGTGGCCCTGACGCTCCAGAAGGAAGAGCCGCCGCTCGACATCCCGAGACGAAGGACACTTCCCCTCCGTATAATCTCGGAGCGAAGAGCGATCAGAAAGCAGGTGGCGAGCTAGAGATTTGGGCGTCTCGGACATAAAGCTATTCCTTAGTTATCTACGTTGTCCCCTCTTGAATGCTCATCTTGCTCAGCTGTATCTAGTGTAATTTGATGTCGCGTCTGATACTCAAGGAAGACCGTATTCATACGTTGACGCTTATACTTTCCTCCCCAGTTAACCGCTAATGGCAAAGTGGTTAGATCATCCTGACTATTCAACTGAATTCCAGCATCATCAATTAGTCGCAGCAAAAGGTCTAAATTTTGGCGCACCTCTGCCTGTGTTCGCATTAAGATTGGCCCTCGTCTCACACGAGGAGCAGCTACCACTACAGTTGCGTCCCCCACATTACTAGAGCTCTCAGCAAAAGGGGGTACCCCAGAAAGGATTTCGAAGAGTAAGTCCCTTTCTAGCGCCATCGGTGTCCCGTCAGGCAGTAAAAGATCTGCCTGGGGATCCAAGAACACACGCAAAAGCGGACAGGAGAATATCCATCTAGCTACCTCAGGAATAGGTTTCTCTTCAGAAAACTTCCGCAAGTTATCTCGGAACCTACTATCCTGTTGAACCGCATTATCCTTATTCAACTCTATATCAAGGTCACTTTCAGCAGTGGTTTCTATCAATACCGCATTAAAGAACAAGATAACATTACGATGCATCCACTGTCCAAGGCTAACACGGGGAATATTCCCCTGGCTCCGCCTCAATCGGGAAGCAATTCGCCCCACAAGATGAGGAAGGAAATGACCCTCAAGCGAAGAATCTCTTAGCCACCCATAAAGAGTCTCTAAAAAATCCCAAGATGGATTTCGATCCCCAGCCCAAAGGTCCTCTTCGTCCTCGATACTTTCCTCGAGAGGGCTTCGTGCTAAACGAGCATTCCGAAGATCGGGAATCATATAAGAACGCAAAGTCCCCAAGTCTCGGAGCCAGGACGCAATAATCCTACAAGCTGAAGTCTCATTAATATCCGACCTCTCTTCAAGCTCGAGTTTATATTTCCTGAGTAGCTCGCCGATGGCAGCTAAAAGTTGATAGAAGGAGGCTGCAGGGTAGGTCATCTGCTTTTCCTGTTCTTGAGAAATCGTGACTGGAAGGTAGGCAATACTCTGAATTATAGGATCAGACCCACGAAGCTCATGATCTATACGTCCAGTGTTATCAGTTTCATTCCCTCGACTTTTACTAGCCAAGCCTCTTAAGGCTAAGACACCGAAAGCATTTCTAAACACTTCTGCACCTCGACTAATGCCCGCCAATTCGTCTAGAGAATAGAGGTAAGCCGTGATGTTACCACAGGTGTCTGTCAAGCTCTGATTTTGAGCTAAGGCATAGTCCATGAGTGTATCCAAACTAAAATACCTATAGCTTCTTAGACTAGTCCTAGAATCTGAAAGAATACTCACCGCATCTAACTGGTAGGGAAGCCCGATACGAATCAAATACTCAAAGAAGAAGTGAGGAGCCTGAGAACTGTACTGCGCATAGGTCGTACTTAGAGCAAAAAGACCTGCATCATACTTTGCGCTTTGCAAAGAAGGCTGGAACAAATAGGCCTGCCGCAAGAGTTCGTACCGCTGTAGATAGCGCAGCATCTCCTGCAGCAGACTAGCAGGAGCCGAGCGGATCAGATCCACATCTACACGTAGCACATAGAGCTCACTGAGTAGAATGTCTAGCCAAGGGGTCTCCCCTCCATACCGCCTAGGATCCTCGAGGGCGGAGAGTAGTCGGATTTGTGTCCGAAGAGGAAGACTCAAGAGGAATGAGAGATAGGGCTCCTGAGAGCTGTGATTGCCTATTCCAAGGCGTACTTTCAGCTGCTTTCGATAAAGCTCCTCAATGGACTCTGCAGACTCCGTCTTCTTCTCACCAGAGCTCACCTTAATATCCCCAATTCCGTTAGGCCGCTGGCGCTTCTCTTGGAGCGAACCCAGATGAATACGGTAGAGTGAGGGAATCACCTTCTGAAGATACTGCCCCTCCATGTCTGTGACCAAGGCATCATAATCAGCCATACGCTCCAGGCCCTCCGCTTCATTCTTAAGCAAGGCCTTGCCAAAGTTCTTCCATTGCTGCTTACGAATCGCCTTCGAGTAAAGACGCAGATCTCCACTCAGCAGCGTGATGAGCAAGGGGGTCTGGAGATACCTACGTAGGGTCTCTAGGACAGGCCAGCCCTTCAGGAAGTCAATATCGATGTCATCCAGAGCTATCAAAAAGGCCCTCTTATCCAGAATATCTAGAGCGAGCCCCAGCAGCGCATGGAAATTCTCGGCCAGGCCCCGAGCAGAAGCAACACGACTCAGTCCCTTCTCCATGACATACTCGGCATCCTCCCACTGAGCATAGCTGGTCCCTATTGGCTCTAGAGAGGGAAGCCCCTCAGCGAGCTTCTCAAGCGCCTTCTCCCAGTAAGCCTCACGAGAGGCAGTAGGCCTTCTACTTACATTATCCTCCTTATCAAGCTGGGCACGCACGAGGCAGTTTAGCTCTGAGAGGATGATCAGGAAGGGATGCCCCTTCTCCTCGATGAGCGTCGGGTCTATGAGCTGTATGATCTGTACCCCTTCTTCCTGATAGCGCGCCATTAGGCTTCTCATGAAGGAGGTCTTTCCGCTCCCTCTACTACCGAGGATCGTGATGGTCCTAGCCTGTACCTCAGCGGAATAGGGTGGATTCTTACCTAGCCTATCGACCTCTGCTAGCTGGCTGTCTATCCAGGACTGCGCCCGCTTCATCTCCGTCTCATGGATGATATTCCCCTCCGAGAAGGACTTCGCTGCGTGGCTCTCGTTAAGAACTATGGTTGGCATTGTGATTCTTGATTATGAGTTCTTTGTCAGTAAAGGTACAAATTGTTTTGTTAAGGCTATCCAAGCTCTAGCAGAGCGTCCCCCAAGGCTTTAGCGACTCATAATACGCCACCATTGGGAAGGCTCCTAATGCACCCTCTGGAGGATAGATAGACGATCTCGGAGAGCCTGAGTATAGCCTACTGAAGCGCAAAAAAGCCCTAGCCCCAGGCAGCGCTCCATCGGAGCAGCTACCTGGGGCCAGGACTATAGGGGGAATGGGTGGCGGGCAAGGAGCCCGCGTGGGGAGGGGGCGCTAGAAGGCGGAGAGCTGGACTTGGTCGGAGACGGAGTAGTCCGTCAGCTTGAGCTCCTTCACATAGGTCTGCACCAGCGTCCCCTGACGATAGAGACGCGCGACGAGGCGGACGGGGATCTCGGCAGGCTGATTCGCACTCTCGGTACGCTTAGCGATAAGGCCGATGCCGAGGGCGATCCCCCGATGGGTGAAGGTCGTCTGCAGCTTCTTGATCGCCTTGTCGGCGCTGTCCTCATTGTAGAAACTCTGAGCGACGAGCTTCCCGTCCCTATATATATTAGGATCGCCACCCGTCGAGGCCAGCCACGAGAGGTTGACGGGTGCGCCCGCCTCGATGCTGAACTCACACTTCAGCTCCACGCCGTTGATCCCGGGGGGGACAGGGCTATCGTTCTTACTGCTGCAGGAGGGCAGCGTGACTACGGCCGCAGAGGTCGCAAGGAGCGCCGCGAAGGGCAGCGCCTGGAGGAGTTGTCTTAGCTTCATATCCTTAGATTAATAATGGATTAATAATGGATTAATAATGGGTGAACTTGGGCTACTGGCCGAGGAGCTCGGCCTCGATCTGACGGACACGCTCGCGAAGCTCAGCCTCGATCTCGAGGCGGCCCTCGATACTCTTGACGCCGTGCATGATCGTCGTGTGATCCTTACGGTTGAGGAGCTTGGCGATGGCCTTGTAGGAGCTGTCGGTATGCTTCTTCACCAGGTACATGACGACCTGGCGGGGCAGGGCCAGCTCGGCCTTGCGCGAGGAGACCTTGAGCTGCGCGGCCTCGATCGCGTAGACGCGGCAGACACAGTCGAGGATGCGCGAGGGGGTGAGCTCGAGCCGCTGGATATTGACCGAGCTGCCGACGACCTCGCGCGTCGTCGCTAGATCCACAGGGCGATCGGAGTAGCGTGCCCGCGTGATGAGCGTGCGTGCGGCGCCCTCGATCTCGCGGATATTGCTCTTCATGTTCTCGGCGATGAACTCCATGCACTCCTCGCCGAGCTGTACGCCGCTCTCGGCGACGCGGCTCATGAGGATCTTGCGTCGGAGCTCGAGGTCAGGGCGGTCAATGTGGAGCATCATCGCGCTCTGCATGCGCGTCAGGATACGCGTCTCCATACCCTGCAGATCGATAGGGGGGACGTCGGAGGTGACGATGATCTGCTTGCCCAGCAGCGTCAGGTGATTGAAGATGTCGAAGAAGGCCTGCTGCGTCTTCTCCTTGCCGATGAGCCCCTGGATATCGTCGATGATGAGGATGTCCATCTGCTGGTAGAAGTCGATGAAACGCCCGCGGCCAGGGCCGTTGAGGCTGTCGCGCATGTACTGCATCTGGAACTTGGAGCAGGCGACATAGCACACGCGCATCGAGCTGTGCAGCTCCATGGCACGCTGCCCTATAGCTTGGCATAGGTGCGTCTTCCCCACCCCGCTGGGCCCATAGATAAAGAGGAAGTTCAAGCCCTCCTGCCCAGGACGTGCCGCCGTAGCCTCGGCGATACGCAGCGCCTCGCGGTTGCACGCGCTCTCGAAGAAGGTCTCGAAGCGCAGCGCAGCACTCAGCGCCGAGGAGTAGGTCTGCATCTTGGGCGAGAGCTGCGGCGCTGCGGGCTGCGTCGTCCCCAGCCCCGCCGTCCCCTCGGGCTGCGGCTCGACATCCAGCACGGGCTCGATGTCGGCGCCCATCACCTCACGCAGCACCGCCAGCAGAGGCTGCGCGTAGTGCGTCGTCAGGCTCTGGCAGAAGGTGCGATCGGGGGCGTAGAGGTAGAAGATGCGGAAGGTACCCTGCGCGTCACTCCCGGTACCGAAGCCCCCACAACGCAGCGGCTGGAACCACTGCTGTATGGTCTGCGCATCAAGGCGCTGAGTGAGGAGCTGAAGGCTCTGCTGCCAGAGCTCCTCAGCCGAGGGGCTAGGGGCGACCTGCGGGGCAGGCTGCGGGCTATAGGTCGTTGTCACGAGGCGGGTACTTAGGGGTATGGCTTATTGGTTCGTTCTATGGGTGGCAGGCGCACTCCGAGGCAGAGCACTTATCCACAGCAGCTATACTAAGACAATCGTCTGACATACAGCTCGCTAAGGTCTAAGCACGCTCCTCACGAGGGCTGAGCCTGGACTGCAAAGTTCTACAATTCGGTGCACTTAAAAAAACGTCCCCTTATTTGCTTTTCTCGATTATTCTCTATGCTCTTTGCGCTCAACCGCTTACAGAGCTCTCCACATAGCCTCGCCGTGCGCGCCTGGCTAAGTAGCTCATTGCTAAGCCTGCAGGAGAATACCCACAGGCTTACCCTCAGCCTTATCCACAGAGCACCTCAGCTCACTCACATTTGTAGCTCAAGACCTTAGCACATCACGGGGAAAACTTTTCCACAGCCGCGAAGCAAGGTGCTTAGCGGTCAGCGGTGGAAGCTCAAGCCTACGCCAGCTCATCCACAAGGCCGATAAAACAGACTTGGGGCAAGGAAGCCAAGCTCCTTGCCCCAAGCTCTAAGCTGATCCAGAGCCTATTAGGCAGATGCCCCAGAGGCCTCTGGACGAAGTGCTGCCTACGGGCTTACTTCTTCCCCTGCGTACGATTAGGGTTCAGCTGCGCCCCTCTATTGCCGTGCACCTGGGAGTACTGTCGGTTCACGCCTGACGTTCCCTTGTTGGCATTCTGCATGTTGGCCTGGTTGTCTGCTGGCGTGATGGGCTTCTTTCCGCTCATTGTCGTGAAGATGATTAGTGGTTAGTAATAGCTTTTCCTCACCTAAGGGGCAGCAAAGATAAGCAAAAGGATGAAAGAGCAAACACCTATAGTCCCCGAGTTTACTAGGGTACAAATTCGCCCGCCTCGATCGACAAGCATCCGCCTAGCTCTGACGGGAACAAAGCAGCTAGAGCAGTCCACTAAGCCCGTCCGAATAGTGACTACTCGCCAGTACCAAGCCCACTCTCAGTGATAATGCAAGCAGCGCCTCGACCTGCTTCGTAGAGCGGGGTCAAGGCGCTGCCTAAAGTAAATCGCGGAGGAAATTGGCGAGTCCTAGCGCATTTTTAGATTGAAGCGAACGCCCTCCTCGAGCCACTGGAGCTGGGCTGGCTTAGAGACCTTCTTGAGCTGCTCGTTATACTGCACCTTATTCACGATTACCTCATAGGGACGTCCTTTATAGCGAGGGACGCCCAGCGTCAGTACCCCCTGTAGGACACAAGTACCATAGGAGACACCCGACCAGTAATCGCGCGCGAGGAAGCGAACCTCCAGGGCACAGGCTACCGCAGACTCATCCTCGTTGCTCCAGACAGGGTAGAGGTTAATGGAGTGCTGTAGCTCCTTGCCGCTGCGAGGAGCGATCTTCTTCATCACGAGCTCCGCGAACTGAGCCCCTGCCAGATCGAAGGCATCCCCATAGTCAGCACGGAGACGGCGCTGGACCTCAGCCTCGGTAGGCTGAGCGCGGTTCGAGCGCGAGCTCACGCCCTGAGACATCCCGCAGCTCTGCAGCACGAGGCTGAGCAAAGGCAGAAGCAAGAGCACAGCTAGCGCACGGAAAGATCTTAGCTTACACATAGGCTAGCTTACTTCTTATAGACATCGAAGCTGGCGACAGAGCTCGCATCGCCCTTACCTACCTCCTTCGTCACCTCGTTAGCATAGCTAGGGGTGAAGATAGCTGGGTACGAATCGGGACGGAAGCTGAGGCTGACCGTCAGGCGGCCACGGAGCTCGAAGTCGTGCTTCCCCTCAGAGAGTAGGGCCTTACGAGCCTTCCAGCGCAGCGTCACCTCTACCGTAGCTTGATCCGACTGCGCATCATAGCTAATGGCCTTCTCATCGAATGTATAAGTCATCTCATGGCGCGTGTTGGGGGAGATGGCACGGCTCTTGCGATCGACAGCCGCACGTGCCGCATCCTCCATCAGGGTACGCAGCTGCTGCTCCGTAGGACGTACGCCGCGCTGGATCTCGGTGGACTGGCGCTTGGGTTCCTCGGTGACACAGGAGCTCATGGCTGCCGTGAGGCTCAGTGCCAGGAGCATGCTAGGGAGTAGCTTCTTCATTTTCATTTCTGTTCTTTTGCTTATAGGTTAATAAAGTGAACTGCAGGGTAGCATCCGTCCGCTCGGGTACGGAGAAGAAACAGCGCAGCATCCTCCCCCTGCTGTGGGGAGGATGCTGCGCTGTCTATGCTAGGCGATTTCAGAGATAGGCTAATATGCTTGTGCGCGAAGTGCACAAGCATCCGTAGTACTACGGATGCCCTTTAGGCAATGTGGTGCCATCTCTGCATGCCAGACCATAACTATTTCTAAGGGGTAACTTTTAGCAAAGATAAGCCTTTTCCCCATGCCACACGACTAGGGAGCTCACCAACAGCTCGGAGGAGCCAGCCCCGAAGCATCAGCCCTCCTTAATCCTAAGCCTCGCGGGCGGGCCTCCCTATGCCCCAGCAAGCGCTTGCCCTAGGCTAGCCCGCCTCAATATATTCTCCCCACCAGCCTCCGCAAAGGCAAGCGCAAGGGAGCCAACCAAGGGGCAACCGATCGAGGCCTAAAGGGGGAAGTCTGCTGAGGGATATCCCTCAGAGCGCTGAGGGACGTCCGTGGCGCGCCTCAGGGATATCAGTCAGCCTCCTGAGGGATAGCCTTCACAGAGCTAAGCTAAGGTAGTCGCCTTGCTGCGCCCCTTAGCAGCCTACCCTAAGGCACTGGGGCTGGACGCTAGAGACTTCGTGCTGGGCGCTACAATCCCAGTGAGGCAAGCTTGGCTAGACTTAGCCCCTTGACCTGCTCTGCGTGACGTCCCAGGAAGCACACAGACCTAGCACAGCCCGCCTAAGCCTTCCCTGCGGGTGAAGCAATAGCGCTGCCTCAGCGCCTCGCGCAGCATAGAAAAGAATAGACCGGAGCCCCAGCACTCCCCCACCGTACGATGAGGGGAGCGCTGGGGCTCCGGTCTATTGCTAAGCTAAGCCTGGGAGCTTAGCGCTGCGGGACGAACTCGAAGATATAGTCCTCGGGGCGTGCTTCACGTCGGTAGTGGATGCGTAGCTTGCCCTCCTTAGTGACGGCCCACATGTAGCCGAGCTTATCGAGGGAGTTCTGCAGAGCGAAGTGACCCTGAGCGTCCTTATGCAGGGTGAAGCACTCCTTCGTCAGGTCGGCCTGCTGCAGGAGCTTGAAGTCCGTGGTCACGATACGCTGATCCTGAGCCGAGCGCATGGTGTAGCGCCCCGCCGCATTGTCGTAGCTGAGCAGCCAGAGCTGACGCTGAGGATTGATGCTATCCAGCTCGGCGACGATCTGAAGGCCCTGCTTGGGATCCATGCTATTGGAGAGATAGCCACCTGCGACACGGATGAGGTACTTGCCCTCCTCGAGTGGGGGCTGAGGCAGCAGCTGTGCCTGGTAGCCGAAGCCCTTACGGTAGTCGGCGTAGAGCTCACGCTTGAGCTGTGCGAGGAAGGGGGCGAGCACCGCATCGGCAGGCTTGGGGAAGGGGGCGTTGATCGAGCCCTTGAAGTCACGCGAGCGGATGGCACCCTGCAGGGCCTCCAGCGCCTGCAGCTGCTTGAAGCGCTCGATGAAGCCCGTGCTGTCCTTAGCCGCGAGGAGGCGCTGCATGTCGATCAGCACCTTGCCCTGACGTGCCATGTACTGGTAGACCTCGAGCCAAGGCTTGAGCTCCTCCTGCATATCCGCATTGTGCTTGTCCGCCAGCAGCGTCGCTGCATCCTGCTCCATGCGGTCGAAGCGCTGGCCGAGCGCCTGACGCAGCTCGTCCGTCACCGAGCCCGCCCTATAGGCGGCCTTGTACTGCTCTACGATGGGGCGTAGGTCTAGGGACTCGCCCTCGATGCGGAAGCGGTGCCCATTTGTCCCTGGGTCGACATTATCCAGCGCGAAGCGGCGGAAGGCCTCCGTATTCTTGGGATAGAGGTAGCGCGTAGCCTCACGCCAGGAGCGATCGGCATCGTAGCCCTGCATATTCCACAGGTAATCCGCTACGGCGAAGACGCCCACCTTAGAGGCCTCGGCGTACTCCATGGGGTTGGAGACAAAGCCGCTGAAGAGCGAAGCCAGGTCCTGCTCGTTGCCCTTCATCGGCCCGAGCAGCAGGTGGTCGACGAAGTCAGAGACGGGGTAGTTCAGCCATACGTAGCCCTTGCGGCGTATGCGGCTATTGACGTACTCCATCGTCTTACGGTCGATCATCGTCACCACGGTCTTCCCCGTCCACATGATATGGATCTCGGGGTCCATCGTCTGCCCCAGGATGTCGAGGTAGCCTCCGCGTGCCCAGGCTTGGTTGTACTGCGTGGGACAGAGGATAAGGGACTTGACCTGCATCCCCGCCTTGGGGAAGTAGCGCCACAGGTAGTTGAGGAGCTCAGCCTGGTGACGTGCGCTCTCATCATCGGCACTGATGTCGTCGAAGAAGACCGCGAAGGAGCGTACCCCGAGGCGATACATGTCCTCCAGCTTGCGCACGACGGCCTGTCGGTCCTCCTCCGTCCACTTGATGTCTAGCCCAGGATGGATGGCCCAGACGAACTGCACGCCACGGGCGTGGGCCGCCTGGACGAGCTCAGCGATGCGCTGACGCTCTCCCTCGGGGTACAGCTCACGCCACTTCTCTCTGTGGTAGCGGTCGTCCTTAGGCCCATAGATATAGGTATTGAGCTTGGTGTCGCCGTAGAAGCGGAACTGCTCGAGGCGATTGCGATGGCTGTAGGGATTGCCGTAGAAGCCCTCCACGACGCCACGCAGGGCCACGTCGGGCCAGTCGGTAATGGTCGTGGCCTTGAGGCGGGGCTGGTGGAGCAGCTGGCGTAGCGTCTGCAGTCCATAGTAGAGGCCGACCGAGTCTACGCCTGCCAGCGTGATGCCCTGAGGCTTGACCTCCAGGTAGTAGCCCTCGGCCTTCGTGGGGAGCTTAGCCGCGACAGAGGCTACCGCCGCATCCCCCTTGACCCCTAGACGAAGGCGAGCCTGAGCGAAGAGACGCCGCTGCTGCCCGATGTAGGGCATCGTGAGCGTATCGAGCGTGCTGCTGAGGCGGCACATGATGGGGGTAGAGACACGCACCTGTGATGAGGCTGTCGTCATCTGCTGCGGCTTCGGGAAGAGCTCGGACTCGGCCGAGAGGAGCGTAGCGCTGCTGAGCGCTAGTGCGATGCTAAGTAGTGTACGCATAGATGGTAGTTGATTAGGGATAGGCTTATGATGGTATGGGGTATCGATCAGTAGAGGAAGCCGAAGAGCCACACGGGGATGCTCTTGTCGCGGGTGAAGTCCCCTTGGCGCAGGGCGTAGTGGCGGTCGCTACGGTAGCGCCCCTCTAGGCTGTCCTCGATCTGCAGGAGCCAGCGGCCGTCGATCTCAAAGAGGGAGCGGGCCCCACGCGGCGAGAGACGGAAGTCATGCTCCTTGCTCAGCTGATTGAAGACGAAAGTACGCAGGTGCTCCCCACGGTCGGGGTGCTCGGGCTGTAGCACTTGGTAGAGGTTGGGATTGCCTAGGTAGACCTGCGAGGGACGACGCAGCTCGCTGTCGTCCTGCTTGAAGACGGGGCGCAGCACACGGGCATCCGCGAGGTAGCGGATATAGTTCATCACCGTGAGGCGAGAGGTCTCGATCGCAGCCGCGAGCTGGGAGACATTGAGCGCTGTGTGTGGGGGCTGCTGCGCCAGCAGGTAGATGAGCTTGCGCAGCTTGTAGAGGAGGCGCTGCTCCAGCTGCTTGATGAAGAGGAGATCCACCTCAAGGGTCATGTTGAGCGTCTTCAGCAGGTTCTCCGAGTAGAGACGGGGCTCGAGGTGGAAGGGATAGTAGCCGTACTCGAGGTAGCGGTCCAGCCAAAGGTCGGGGTTGAGCGTGCGGGCAAGCTCTGCCACCAGCTCCTGGGGACGCGTCATGACGTCCTCTAGGCTCACCGCAGGCAGGGCGATACCGCTGTCCAGCTGGATGAACTCTCGCAGCGAGAAGCCCGCCAGATGGTAGATGGCTGCTAGGCGTGCCAGCTCGGGGTCGTCCTCCTCGAGGTTCATCACCGCCGAGGCCGTGAAGATGATCCGTAGCTCGGGATGGCGATGGTAGCACTGCTTGAACTCCTCCGTCCAGTTGGGATACTTGAACACCTGGTCTAGGAGCAGCGTGCGCCCACCTTGCTCCACGAAGCTATCGACGAAGCTCCCGAGGGAGTCGACCGTAAAGCAGAACTGATTCAGGTTGATGTAGAGACACTCCCGCGAGGTCGGGGCATAGTGCCGACGGGCGTAATCGAGCAAGAAGGTGGTCTTCCCTACTCCACGTGACCCACGTATCCCGATGATACGCTGGCTCCAGTCAATCTCCTCCATGAGCGAGCGCTGCAGCCCCCGACGGGTATGCCTCAGCAGGTACTCATGCGTGCGGTATAAATGATCCACTCGGTCTTAAAGCATTAGCATCTAGTACTGCGGCTCATCCCTGACCCTTGAGGGAGCAGACTGAAAAGCCGACAAGACAAAAATACGCCTTTCCCCCCGAATAACCAGTACCTGCCGCTCTTTATCGAGACAGCTACCTCCAAGCCTCCCTCTACCCCGCTACAGAAGGCCACTCCTCCCCTAGGGGCAAGGCCGCCTAGGAGCACGCTAAAGCGACCTCGGAGGGAATAAAGACCTCCCTCAAACGCAGAGAGGCCACCCAGCTGAGCTGGGTAGCCTCTCCCTATACCTTTGTACAGATCTTACTACAAGCGCCTAAGCCTTCTTCGACATCACGATGTGACCGAGGTAGCCAAGGACTACGAGCACGAGCCCGATGCCAAGGTAGGTATTAGCGTTCTCTACCTGATCAGTGAAGTAAGTGAAGATCTGGAGCAAGGCTCCGATGAGCATAACGATGATGCCGAGATACTGCTTCATAAACGTCTCTGTGTATTATGTTGATTACTTATTCTATACCTGCAAAGTACGCAATAATTTGCCAAATAACGAAATCCCCCCGCTGCCCCAGAGTGCCCCCTAGGCTATCCCTTTAGTTCTAAGGGTACTAGAGGGTCGACATAAAGGAGGCGCCTGGGGCTGACTGCTTGCAGCCCCAGGCGCCTGGCCTAGGATAATCCAATCGTGTCGCGGGCGACTAGCGAGGACGACGCTCGGGACGAGGACGGCGCTCGGGCTCCTTGTAGCCCTCGGGCTTCTCGAG
>ERZ772928.661-NODE-661-length-15280-cov-3.532020_pt1 | contig 15280 bp, 15 predicted proteins | sample MGYA00511686_ERZ772928 | MGnify/ENA primary metagenome ERZ772928 (study PRJEB29015, sample SAMEA2738063) | human oral metagenome | biome: human oral; feature: human-associated habitat; material: saliva | place: China | collected 2219 ... | reverse complement strand
TCATCTATAGTCGTATTTATATCGGAGTGCATTTCATCACCGATATTATCCCGGGTATCGCCGTCGGACTTATCGTAGGGCACTTTGTTTATAGAGTCTATCTGTATGCACGTTCCCGTTGGTTGGGAGCCTCATGCCCTGCCCATCCGTCGGCAGTCTATGCCGGCGATTCCATTCGGCTTTGGACACTTAGCCTCATCGGCTTTGTCTTTGCCATGCTGTGTATGTCCCGCCAGTTGACGGAGATACTACAGTACTATGTCTTCCTGCTCTTCTGAGGAAATTCCTCGGTATCAATCTTCGAGGAGGAGCTGTAGTTCGTCCGTGGTGATATCCTGATGAATCTCCCCACGGTAGGCGAACGAAATCCGCCCTCTCTCTTCGCTGATAATAATGATCTTGGCATCCGTCTCCTGCGAGAGACCCAGAGCAGATCGGTGGCGCAATCCCAAATCCTTGTTCAGATCCGTATTGTATGCGACCGGCAGGATACAGCCGGCTGCAATGATGCTATTGTCCGCAATCACCATGGCACCGTCGTGCAGCGGACTGTTTTTGAAGAAAATGTTTTCGACTAGACGGGCATTTACTTCGGCGCGGAACACTTCGCCCGTATGGGCAAACGGAGTGAGGTCTATTCCCTGCTGGATGGCGATGAGAGCGCCGGTCTTCTTGCGAGCCATGTTCATACAGGCGAGCATAAGCGGAGCTATGATACGGCGTTCGTCCTGCAAATCCTGTTCGCGCTTTTCCTTATTGAGAAGACGCTTGAGCGAACGCCATCGGCGCGTAGAGCCTATCGCCGTGAGCATCTTGCGCAGCTCTCCCTGAAAAAGAATGACCAATACGAAGAACCCCAAGCTGACGAACTGATTGAGGATGGCTCCCATCAGACGCAGCTGGAATATCTGCGATACGATGATCCAGATGACGAAGAAGGTGAGAATCCCCGAGAAAAGAGCCTTGCTGCCCGAGTGCTTGAAAGTGGTATAAACGGCATAGATGAATAAAGCCACGAGCAGGATGTCTATTACATCCTTGATAGTAAACTGGAGAAACATGAGATTGAGATGTTTTTTGTGGAGTGAGAATTTCTGTTTCCGATAGAGAGGCGTTGCCCTTACTTGACGACGCCGAGTTTGTCGGCTATACGGCATACTTCCACCGCTTCCCGCACATCGTGCACCCGAAGAATGTCCGCCCCATGCATGACACTGTACATATTCAGTGCCGTGGTACCGTTGAGAGCTTCCTCCGGAGTGGTGCCGAATAGTTTGTAGATCATACTCTTGCGCGAGATCCCGACCAGGATGGGAAGCTCCAGCTCGCCGAAAGTCTCCTCCTGCCGCGATAGCAATTCGTAATTCTGCTCCAGCGTCTTGCTGAAACCATAACCCGGATCGAGGATAATGTCGTGCAGACCCAATCCGCGCAGCTCTCCGACACGCTCCACGAAGTAATCCAGTATATCTACCGCAATGTCTTCGTAGTCGGTGAGGCTCTGCATCGTAGCCGGTGTGCCGCGCATGTGCATCAGGATATAGGGCACTTGCAAAGCCGCCACCGTGCGGAACATATCGCCGTCGAGCTGTCCGCCGGAAATATCGTTGACGATGGCTACCCCGTACTCTTCTACGCACATCTTCGCCACATCGGAACGGAAGGTATCCACCGATACCGGCATGTCCGAAAACTCATCCCGCAATACTTTCAGTGCCGGGCGCAGTCGCTCCATTTCCTCCTGTGCCGATATGTGATCGGCATTAGGACGTGAGGAATAAGCACCGACGTCGATCAAGGCCCCTCCTTCTTCCACGATTTCGCGTGCCCGACTCCGCACACTGTCCACGCTCGAGAGGCGGCTGCCGGAGTAAAAAGAATCGGGGGTGATATTCATAATGCCCATTACGACGGGCTTTTCCAGGCTGAAAAGCCTGCCGCCGAGGTTGAGAGTCTTCCGTTTCATCTGCTTGCTGCTTTCTTTTGACACCCCCAAAAATAGCCAATTCGATCCATACCGAGGTCGTAAGATATTCACACCTATTGGATGCACATTCCGGTCTCGAGTGCAACGTGACCGATTGGGTTTTATAGCCGAATATCGCAGTGTAGGGGTGCAGAAGTTCTGTTCGACTTTTTAGGTTCCGGAATTTTCTCGTTTTACAGTCAGCAAAACGTGGTTCGAAAAAATTTTTGTTTTGGCGTGAAAAAAAATAATTTATCGAACCAAAACGAAAAAAATTACGCGCGAGTTTTCCCGTTTTTAGGAACGGCAATTTCATCATTTTTGGTTCCAAAATCGGGAGGCACTCCTATCGAATCACTCGAAAGAGGAGCTTGAACTGCCTGTAATGAGGTGTGGAAATTCTATTCGACGGCCACTGTCGGCTGAAAATTGAGAAGAATTGGCCGCTAAGGAGCTTGCATAATTGAAAGATATATGTACCTTTGCACCGCTGCTCGCAGGAGCATCCATTTATGATGGTGGGCGTAGTTCAGTGGTAGAGCAACGGATTGTGGTTCCGTCTGTCGTGGGTTCGAGTCCCATCGTCCACCCCAATCATTCCGAGAGACCGTTTCAATATCGCATTGGAGCGGTCTCGTTTTATTTATATGGCACAGTCTCTCACACGGACTTACTCTTTTTGCTTTTATCTTTGTGGGACTGGCGGTAATCGAATTATAGTCTGTGAGCGAACGTGTTGCATGCCGGTAGCGTTCGTCTTGCCCTATATCAGGAGCTATAATTTAACTTTCTCGCAATGAAGATGAAGATGAAAATTCAGTACAAATCGTTGGTCTTCTTTTTCCTGACGGCAATGATGCTCACGCTTTTCGCCCCACAGGAACTGAAGTTCAAATACCAATTCTATCGTGGCAAACCATGGCAATATGAACTGCTCACGGCTCCTTATGATTTCCTCATATACAAGCCTCAGGTGATACTTGATGCCGAGCGCGACAGTCTGCGCAGTACCATCAAACCATATTTCACCATGGACGAAACGATCGGTGCAAAGATGCAGATGGCCTGGCGCAACGATTATGACAAGAACCTCAAGGGCAGATTGTCGCCAGTGTACGATCACTACGTCGTCGATTTCCTGCGCAATATATACCGGCAAGGCCTTATCAGCAATGAGGATAGCAAAGCTCTCCATGCCGATGACGTGATGGAGATCAACCTCTTACAAGCCGATCGAAGCTCGAATCGCGAGCCCCTTACACGTTTCTACACGCTCAAGGAGGCTTATGAAATGTTCGTGGAAGAGGCTCCGTCCGGGTTGGATCGGGAAGTTCTTCGCGGACTGAACCTGACCAACTACTTGCGAGTGAATCTCACGGAAAGCCCCGAAATGCACAGACAGGTGGTACAGGAAGAGCTACAGAATCTATCGGTATCGACCGGAATGATACAGGCCGGCGAACGTATAATCGGCACGGGTGAGATTGTAGACGCCTATACCTATAATGTCCTTCAGTCGTTCAAGAAGACCTATGAAGAGCGTTCGGGAGGTACGACCCTCAGATTTACACGCAATCTCGGCATCTTTCTGATTATCTTCTTCCTGCTGCTGGCTCTTTGGGCTTATATGCTCTCGTTCCGACCTGTATTTTTCGATCGGCTGCACAATTCCTTCTTTGTGCTTTCGCTCATTCTGGTGATCAATCTGATTACAGAGTTGGCTATCAGCTTCGGATGGTTCAATATCTATATCATCCCTTTTATCATTCTGCCCATTCTGGTACGTACGTTCCATGATTCGCGCACGGCATTTTTTGCCCATGTGATCAACGTACTGATCGTTGCCATGTTCGTGCCGGACATTTACGAGTTTATCCTCTTGCAAGTGCTGGCCGGTATCGTGTCTGTGACCAGTATGCGCCGTCTGACATCACGCCTGCAGTTGGTTCGGACGACCTTTTTGGTTTTCCTCACTTATTCCGTCGTACAGCTTTCGTTCTCGCTGATGCAGGACGGTCGGGTAGAGATGGGAGACGGGCTGAACATTCTCTATTTCGGTGTGAATCTGATCTTCCTCATGTTCAGCTACCTGCTCGTCTATCTGATGGAGCGTGCTTTCGGCTACGTTTCCAATATCAGTTTGGTTGAGCTGAGCGACGTCAATACGCCGCTGCTCAGTCAGCTCTCGGAGGTGGCGCCGGGGACCTTTCAGCATTCGATCCAAGTGTCCATCCTCGCTACGGAGGCAGCCACCAAGATCGGAGCAGATGTACAGCTTGTACGCACCGGTGCTCTCTATCATGATATAGGAAAAATGAAGAACCCATCTTATTTCACAGAGAATCAGGGAGCAGAGAATCCGCACTCCAAATTGCCTTTTGACGAGAGTGCTCGCATTATCATTCGTCATGTGACCGATGGTATTGCCTTGGCGCAGAAACACCGTTTGCCGGACTCCGTTATCGATTTTATCCGGACGCATCACGGACGGGGTAAGACCAAATACTTCTATAATTCCTATTGCAATCAGTATCCCGACAAAGAGGTGGATCCGGAGTTGTTCACTTATCCCGGGCCGAATCCATTCAGCAAGGAGACGGGTATACTGATGATGGCAGACGCCATCGAAGCATCGAGTCGAAGCCTCAGCCGCCATACCGAAGAGGGTATCAAGCAACTTATCGACAAGATAGTCGATGGCATCTTACAGGACGGTTTGCTGGTGGATACACCTCTTACATTCAAGGATATTCGTGTCTGCAAGGAAGTTTTCTTCGAGAAGATCAAGATCATGTACCATTCACGCATCACCTATCCCGAGTTGAAGAAGAAAGCTCCGGAAGGTGAGAGCACCACTGAAGAGACACAAGGAGCCGTCTGATCGTTTCAGGTGCTTCACTATTGGTGGTAATAAGAAGATGAGGTAAGATGCACGCTCCGATTTTTATCGTTGGCTATATGGGTTCCGGCAAGAGTACGGTAGGGCGTAAGATGGCCGATGTACTCGGTTGGCGTTTTATCGATACGGATTTCTTTATCGAGAACCGATTCCGCAAGCGCGTGGCGGATATATTCCGTGACGAAGGCGAGGCGGTTTTTCGCAGGCGCGAGCGTGTCGTCATCGAAGAACTATCCGGAATGGAGGATGCTATTATCGCCACAGGGGGCGGATTGCCCTGTCATTCGGACAATATGACGCTGATGAACGAAGCCGGCTTGACGCTGTATTTGGAAGTTTCGGATGAGGTTCTTGCCGTTCGTTTGGAGCTGTGCAAGCGGACAAGGCCGAAGGTGAAAGACAAGACCGGCGAAGAGCTGCTCTCCCACATCCGGGAGGAAATGGCTTTCCGAGGCGATATATATCGCCGTGCAAAGGTGATTGTAAATAGCGATAAGCTGGTGGATGAAGAGGATGAGAGACAGCTTGTCACTCGTATCGTCGCCGATTTGCGCGCCAAAGGATACCTACCGCAAGCAATACAGCCATAATACATAGTACGACCGGCATCGAAGGTTGCCAGGCGTATTCCACGCTCGGCGACACAGCCGCCGCCGCAGTAACCAATCTCTCCACTCCATCGGCACAAATACCGACCATTCGGGACAACAACATCAAGGGTAATCCGACAGCTGCCAATACCATATAAATAAGGCTGAGGGGAATCAGAAAAACGACCAGCAGGGTAAGCGGAAGATTGACCCAAAGGAAAATAATGCCGACATGTCCGAAATAATGTGCCGCCAACGGCAGGATGAAAGCTTGCGCTGCAAGACACAGCGCCATGGCATCACGACACAGACGAAGAAGAGGCTGCCGCACATCGGGGAGTAAGGACGCCAGCGGTCTGAAGAAGATCAGGATAGAAGCTACCGCAGCATAGCTGAGCACAAATCCCACGTCATAAAAAGAGAGGGGATCGATCACGAGTGTAATGCACGCTGCCGCAGCCCAAATATTCAATCCATCCGTCGGTCTGCCCGAGCATTTACCGACTATATATAAGGTAGCCATCAGCATGGCTCGGACTACAGGAGCACCCAAACCGCAAACGAATGCATATATCCATCCCCCTGCAAGCGGAAGCAGCCACTCTGCCCGACGCCATCGCTGCGGTATCGGCAGAATACACATGAGGAAACCGAGGGCAGCCAATACGATACCCACGTGAAAACCGCTCACAGCAAGGATATGTGCCACGCCTGCCGCGACGAACTTGCGGCGAACGTCGGGAGCTTCGCCCTCACGCCCCAGACACATGGCTTCGAGCATCGCACGCTGCGAATCGGACAGTAGCGAAGGGGAGAGTTCGTACAATGTGGCAGCCAAGCGATCCGACAGATCCAAAGCCTTTTGCCTGAGGGAGAACGGCCCTTTGGCTGTCGACAAGATTTCTACATCTCCGGTCTTGGCATGCAGACTGCCGGACAGTCCTTTGCCCGCCATATACCGCCCCATTGCCGGAGCTTTCTGCTCCCATTCTTCGGCCGATCGGGCATAGAAATTCCTAAGCTTGAGCATATCGCCGCGAGCGACCGGCTCGTATTCCCCTTCGTGTCGGATGTACAGGATATAAGATGGGGAGGAGCCTCCTGTCAGTTGTACCTGCATTCGCAGCTTGCCCTCGCGTGGCTCCGGATTCCCGATGACCCGAAAAGTGTCGGATGAAGACAGCTTGTAGCGTGAAGTAGCTGTCAGTCGCTCTCGTGTCAGCTGTGTGGAGAAAGCTCCCGCAGCAACGAGAAGCAGGCCGATCGGGGCGAAACGAAGAGCCGCGACGGTCCTTTTCCCAACGGCCGGCCGGAAAAAGAGACTGAGGATATAAAGAAAAAATCCTGTCGTCAGCGCACCAAGCGCAACGACAGGAGAGCGAAAGTATTCCGTCAGGCCTATGCCTGTCGACAGGAAAAGCAATACCCACAGAAACGGTCCGGGGCGAAAGTACGGCTTCGGGCAGACCGGCACGATCGTCTAACGGCTATAACTCTTCAGCAGACTGATGGCTTCTTCCGGCTTCTCTGCTCCGAACACATAGCTGCCGGCGACGAGCGAATCGGCTCCTGCTTCGATCAGACGCTTTCCCGTGGCGGCATTGACACCGCCATCGATCTGAACAATCGTATCCAGACCTTGGCTATCGATCATTCGGCGCAGGCGTTGCGTCTTGTCTATCGTCCTTTCGATGAATTTCTGCCCTCCGAATCCCGGGTTTACGCTCATCAGAAGCACCATATCGGCCTCTTCCAGCACGTCGGTCAGCACCTCCACGGGAGTATGCGGATTGAGCGTGACGCCCGATTTCATACCGGCCTTGCGAATCGCCGCCAGTGAGCGATGCAGGTGCGGACTGGCTTCATAGTGGACGTTCATCATATAAACGCCCAGTTCGGCCAACCTGTCCACGAACTTCATCGGCTCCACGATCATCAGGTGAACATCGAGCGGCTTCTTGCAAATCGGTCGGATAGCCTCGAGAATGGGAAAACCGAACGAAAGATTGGGGACGAATACGCCATCCATGACGTCGATATGCAGCCAGTCGGCCTCGCTGCGATTGATCATTTCGACATCGTCGGCCAGATGCAGGAAGTCGGCCGACAGCAAAGATGGAGATACGATAGGTTGCATAAGATAGTATCGGGTTTATTTTTTGTTGATTCGATGCTCGCAAAGTTATGCCTTTCGTCAGGAAACCCCAAGAGCGAACCCGATATTTGGCCGAACGGCCGTCTTTGCCAACTCAGTTTTGAGCGGCAGTTAATTATATATATGAGTGTGGATAAACTTTGGATCAGGCAGGGGGAGGAGATACTACAAACTGCACAGGGGTGACACATACTATTGATGCGCCACCCCTGTCAGATTCATGACCTTTCTTTATTCGGATCGAATTATTCTCGACTAAAAATCAGGGTTATCGGTATAAAAGCTATTTGAGGAGAGAGCCGTCGCAATCCTCCCCTTTAATTTTTCTATAGCTTCGAAAATTTCTTCCAATGTAGATTTTGTGAATGAATTGCATTTGTACAAAGGAGCGCGTGGAGGGTCAAACAGCTTTGACAATACACACTCGTAGTCATTATTTGTCATTTTATAAATTTTGACTCCAATAGCTTGGCGTTGTGGTAAATTTGGGAAATCTGTTTCTGCCTGAAAGATTAGCGTTCCTTGATTCTTTGGATTTGACTCGAGCTTTAATCCGACTTTACAAAGGTAATGACAGGCGTCTTCCAAAGAAGGACAATCTACTGGAACAGGAAAGTCTGGATCTCGATCTCCAGAGGTGTTAGAAATGTAAACAAAAAACTTTTCTGCTCTATTCACGGATAGTCCTCTCTCAAGATTAATCCGTTTAATATTCCCGTTAATTTCCACCGTTCCAGTGAATAGTTTTTCAATTTTGGAGGGAAGTTTCGATTTTGCCATAGTTTCTATAAATTTTAATGTAAATACTTTGAAGTTGTAATCAGAGGCGATCAGAGGCCGCCGCCCTGGCTGCCTTGCTCGCCGCCGTTGCCGCCGCCATTGGGCGTAGGCGTGCCGGATCCTTCCTGCCCCTCAGGGTTGTCCTCTCCGGGGCGGACAAGAACGAATCCGCACTCGCGAAGCGAATTTTTGAACTCCATACGCGGTGTGAATACCACGCGGGCCGGCGCGATCATCGATGTCTTAAATTCCTTGGGGTCTTCCACGCTTTGGGATGTGAGCGATGGGCGGAAAGTGCCGAGATCGCCACAATCGACTGCCAAACTCTTTTTCAGGTTACGGACGATTACCTTGGAAAGGCGGTCGAGTACGGCTTTCACGTCCGCCGTGCCGACGGTGGAATCGTCAGCGATCTCCTTGCAGAGTTCGTGGAAAGAAACTTTCTGTCCCAAAATGGGAGCAGCAGAGTAGATAACTTTGCCTGCCTTGGGGCCGACGTTCATCTTGCGAGCTTGTAATCTGTACGGTAATGTTGCCATTGAATGATGGTGTATTAAAAATTTGTTTTTGAATAAGGTTATTTCACGCCTGACAAAGATAAAAAATTTATTTCATAGTTATGGAAATAACGTTTTTCAATGAGAGAGAAATATTTTCTCTATTGAGAAAAAAAATTTTGCCGGCCGGCAAAAAAAATTTTCTCGGCCGGCAAAAAAAAAATTGCCGGCCGGCAAAATTCGACGCTAAAATAGAAACCTTTAATTCGCTATAATACAGATATTTACGAAAGAGGCCAAAGAAGGCCTTTTTTCTGCCCCGATGGCAGTTGGCGGAGCATGCTTCCCCACCCCCAAAACCGAGCCGAATATCGGAGTGGTCGTTACCTTAGTGTTGCATTTATTTGTGGAATCTGAAGTTATAGTCGAGCGAAGCTCATTGAACAATGTTTCGGGCGGAAAGATTATCTTTGCTCCCATTCTTATAGACACTCTGTTTAGCGAAGTTAAAATTTATGAGTCGCAGATTTGCCGAATACGAGAGCTTGGATTTGTCCCGTGTCAATGAGGAGGTGTTGGCCGATTGGATGCAACACCGTCTTTTTGAAGAAAGTCTGAAAAGTCGCGAGGGTGCCCCCTCGTTCGTTTTTTATGAGGGACCTCCCTCTGCCAACGGGATGCCCGGCATCCACCACGTAATGGCTCGTGCCATCAAGGACACTATTTGTCGTTACAAGACGATGAAGGGTTTCCGAGTGGACAGGAAAGCCGGCTGGGATACTCACGGCCTGCCTGTAGAGCTGGGAGTGGAAAAAAGTCTGGGCATAACGAAAGAGGACATCGGCAAATCGATCTCCGTGGAAGAGTACAATGCTGCCTGCCGGCGCGATGTGATGAAGTTCACCAAGGAGTGGGAAGACCTCACGCACAAGATGGGCTACTGGGTAGATATGGAGCACCCCTACATCACGTACGACAACCGCTATATCGAGACGCTTTGGTGGCTGCTGGCCGAGCTATACAAGAAAGGTCTGCTCTACAAAGGCTATACGATCCAACCCTATTCGCCTGCGGCGGGTACCGGTCTGAGCACGCACGAGCTGAATCAGCCGGGTTGCTATCGCGATGTGAAAGATACGACCTGCGTAGCCCAGTTCAAGATAATGGATCCGAAGCCGGAGATGCAGTTGCACGGCGATGCCTTCTTCCTCGCATGGACTACCACGCCGTGGACACTTCCCTCCAATACAGCCCTTTGCGTGGGGCCTGAAATCGAGTACTTGGCTGTACAGACATTCAATCCCTATAATGGTATTCCCATCACAGTCGTATTGGGCAAGCCACTACTCCACACCCTCTTCAACCCGAAGGGCGAATGCGAGGAGATACCCGCGTCTTACGATCCGGCGCAGAAGCTGCTCCCCTACAAGGTGATTGCATCATGGAAAGGGAAGGAGTTGGAAGGCATGCGGTACGAACAGCTGATACCGTGGGTGAATCCGGGCGAAGGTGCTTTCCGAGTGATCACAGGCGATTTCGTGACCACGGAAGATGGTACCGGCATCGTGCACATAGCACCTACGTTCGGTGCGGACGATGACCGCGTGGCCAAGAAAAGCGGTGTGCCTCCCTTGATGCTTCGTGACAAAGAGGGGAATATGCGCCCTATGGTGGATCTGGCCGGCCGCTATTTCCCAACGACAGATTTGGATCCTGTCTTTGTAGAGAAGCACATGGATCTGCCGCTCTATGACGTATATGCCGGCCGCTACGTGAAAAATGCGTACGATGCCGGAAAGACGGAGAAGGACGAGACTCTCGACGTCGAACTCTGCGTGATGCTGAAGATGCAGAATCGCGTTTTCCGCATCGAAAAGATGACACACAACTACCCACACTGTTGGAGGACGGACAAGCCCGTTCTTTACTATCCGCTCGATAGCTGGTTTATCCGCACGACAGCCTGCAAAGAGGAGATGATAGCCAACAATGGTAAGATATATTGGAAACCCGAAAGCACCGGTACGGGACGCTTCGGCAAATGGCTGGAGAATCTTCAAGATTGGAACCTTTCTCGCAGTCGCTACTGGGGGACGCCATTGCCCATTTGGCGTACTGAGGATGGTTCCGAAGAGATCTGTATCGGTTCGGTCGAAGAGCTGTACAACGAGATAGAGAAGGCCGTCAAAGCCGGTATGATGGAGCGCAACCCATGGGCAGGCTTCAAGCCCGGTGTCTACACCGAGGAGAACTATGCCAAGATCGACCTGCATAGGCCTTTTGTAGATGAGATCACACTTTGCTCCCCCTCGGGTCAGCCTATGCGCCGCGAGCTGGATCTGATCGATGTATGGTTCGACTCGGGTGCTATGCCTTATGCCCAGATGCACTATCCTTTCGAGAATCGCGAGCGAGTGGAGGACGGTTCCGTCTTCCCTGCCGACTTCATAGCCGAAGGGGTGGATCAGACGCGTGGATGGTTCTTCACCCTTCACGCCATAGCCACGATGATATCAGGAACGAGTTCGTTCAAAGTTGTGGTATCCAACGGCTTGGTACTGGATAAGAAAGGCAATAAGATGAGCAAGCGTCTCGGCAACGCCGTAGATCCTTTCGAGACCATCAAGAAATACGGCTCCGATCCTCTTCGCTGGTATATGATCACCAATTCTTCACCGTGGGACAATCTCAAATTCGACACGGACGGAGTGGAAGAGGTACGCAGGAAATTCTTCGGTACCTTATACAATACGTATCAGTTCTTTGCCCTCTATGCTAATTTGGACGGCTTTACAGGAGAAGAAGAAAGCATTCCTTTCGCCAAGAGGCCGGAGATCGACCGCTGGATACTTTCCGAACTGAATACATTGATTCGTGAAGTGGATGATCAACTGAGCGACTACGAGCCTACACGTGCCGGTCGTGCCATCAGCGATTTTGTCTCCGAGAATCTGAGCAACTGGTATGTGCGTCTCAGCCGCCGTCGCTTCTGGGCAGGAGATATGACCGAAGATAAGCTCTCTGCCTATCAGACGCTTTATACCTCTTTGCTTACCGTATCCAAACTGATGGCTCCGATCAGTCCTTTCTATGCTGACCGACTGTACCGAGATCTGACGGGCAAAGACGAAAGCGTGCACTTGGCGCTCTTCCCCCAGCCGGATCAAAGTCAGGTGGACCGTGCACTGGAACAGAGCATGCAGATGGCTCAGCACATTTCGTCTATGGTGCTGGCACTTCGCCGAAGAGTGAATCTGAAAGTACGCCAACCATTGGCTACACTGATGATACCGGCTATAGACGATGAGCAGCGCAGGTGCATCGAATCCGTACAGCCGCTGATCCTTAGTGAGGTGAACGTGAAAGAGCTTCGATTCGTGGATGACAGCATGGGTATTCTGGTCAAACGAATCAAACCGGACTTCAAACGACTCGGCCCACGCTACGGCAAAGTGATGAAGGCTTTGGCAGAAGCTGTAACGGCCATGACGCAGGAAGAGATACGCTCCCTCGAGAAGGCCGGCACTTTCCGGATGGAAGTGGCCGGGACTCCGGTAGAGCTTGAATTGGCCGATGTGGAGATCGTCTCGGAAGATATTCCGGGATGGCTCGTAGCCAACGAAGGCAATCTGACCGTAGCCCTTGATATTACAGTGACAGATGAGCTTCGCTCCGAAGGACTGGCTCGCGAACTTGTGAATCGTGTGCAGAATATCCGCAAGCAAAGCGGTTTCGAAGTGTCGGACAAGGTGGATGTCCTTCTCTTGTCTAACGATATTATGGATAAAGTGGTGGCAGAGCACCATGACTATATCGCCCAGCAAATCCAGGCCGAATCGTTGGAGATCAGCGATGCTGTCAGCGATGGAGTGGAGCTGGATTTCGATGATTTTGTCCTTAGCATACAAGTTGTTAAACATCAGGGATAGACTTCGGAGGCAGATATGAATTTTCTGTCTGCCGAGAAATCTGTTCCACTAACGATTATTTAGATACAAATGGTAGAAAAAACACGCTACACCGACGAAGAGTTGGAAGAATTCAAGCAAATAATTTTGGCCAAATTGGATCAGGCTCGCAAGGACTACGAGCAGTTGCGTGCGGGCGTCAGCAATTCAGAGGGTAATGATGTGTCTGATACCTCTCCCACGTTCAAGGTGTTGGAGGAGGGTGCAGCCACACTGTCGAAAGAGGAATCCGGACGCTTGGCACAGCGACTGATGAAGTTTATCCAAAACTTGCAAGCTGCTCTGATACGTATCGAGAATAAGACTTACGGCGTTTGCCGCGAAACGGGCAAACTTATTCCCAAAGAACGACTTCGCGCCGTACCTCATGCTACGCTGAGCATAGAGGCCAAAATGAACGAGAAGAAATAGTAGATGGCTTCTTTTCTCTCCCGTCTGCCTCAGGGAAAAGTAGTCGCAGCTCTCATTGTCTTGCTTCTGGTCGTAGATCAGGTGATCAAGATATGGGTGAAGACGACTATGGTACTGGGGCAGTCGCACGTTGTCGCCCCATGGTTTCAGATCCATTTCGTGGAAAATCCCGGGATGGCTTTCGGTATAGAATTAGGGAGCAAACTCTTCTTGAGTCTCTTTCGCATCGTTGCCATGGGCTTTTGTATCTATTTATTGGCCAAATTGGTACGAAAGCGAGAGCATACACTCGCCTTTCTCTCTTGTTTGTCTCTGATCATTGCCGGCGGTATCGGGAATATTATCGATTCTATTTTCTATGGGGTCATCTTTTCCGGCAGTCACGGACAGATTGCACAACTATTTCCTTCAGGAGGTGGCTATGAGACGTGGTTTCACGGTCGAGTAGTGGATATGTTTTACTTCCCTTTGATAGAGGGAGTATTTCCTTCGTGGCTTCCTTTCTGGGGAGGTGAAGAGTTTGTCTTTTTCCATCCGGTCTTCAACTTTGCCGATTCCTGTATCTCCATCGGGTTGATACTGCTATTGGTATGTTATCCGCGTACGGTGAGTCTCCTGCTCGATGGGAAAAAGACATTGCCGGAAGGCACCACAGAGGATTCCGAGCCAACAAAGAGAGAATGAGACGTTTGTACGTCATATTGATTGTGAGCATAGCCTCTCTTGCACTGCTGGGAGGTTGTAGCCGAAGCGGCTATAAAAAGATCCCGAAAAAGAAGTTGAAGGATCTGATGGTCGAACTTTATGTGGCCGATGGTCACTTTGCTAATATATACGATCCGAAATTGACGGATAGTGTTCGTGAAGCGGTTTACACCAATCTGTTTGCCAAGTACGGCGCTACTCGCATGGATTACGACAGCACGCTGATGTGGTATGGTCGCCATGATTTGGAAGAGTATATCGCCATCTGCCAAAGCGTTCGGGATGAACTGGAAAAGCAGCGAATCGATCTGGACAAGCAGATTACGTTGGAGCGTGAGAAGAAAGGGATGGATATGCTCGATGGTTCGTTCTACGAACTGGATTCGATCAATATGCTGGCCGGAGATAGTACGTGTTTCTACCGGCCGGAGATGCCATTCCTGAACAGGTCTTTCATCATCACACCAGGTACAGCTTATAAGGAAGGCACCCGATTGGAATTTGTCACGAGGCTGAGAGGTCTACAACTTCGTCCTGATGCAACGATGGAGATGTTTCTCCAATTGGTTTGCACCGACAATACCGTTCTTACGGTCAGCCGACCTGTGAATCCGGGAATAAATATGCTGACAACTTCAGTGCCGGACTCTGCGAGTGTGAGCCGTGTCTATGGCTATTTGCGAGGCTTCCCTGGCCGGAATCATGTCGTTAAGTCCGTTCGTTATCGATAGTTTTTCTCTTCGTAAGTTCGAACCTTAACTTTCCCTTCTTGCGCAGCTCCTCTGCGTCTGCTTACAATCCGACCAACGGCTTGAGAGAAACCGGAAGTTTCCTGTCCAAAAACTTGGACAGGTAAAGCGGTATGAACAAACCGGCTATGAAACTAATGGCAATAGCTCCATTGATCATCATGGTGCTCAGCTCATAGCGGTCATAAAGGACTATTCTCAATGCGACCAGCACGAACCATGAAAAAATGAATATGGGATAGCTGTACAACCCTATACCGTGAAGCAATGGAGCAGGCATCACCTTGTCTCCGATTTTTACCGACACGCCATAAAGGACAACGATGAACAGGGTATAATAAGACCAGTTCAATACAAGAACGATGACTGCTCGGGCATAAAGAAACGGGAGAAAAGTGCCACATGGAAAGCGATAAGCAGGGCTACCGATACTCGTCTGGAAACTATACGATCGGAATAGCGGTATAACATCATACCCAGAACGAAGTAGTGAAAATTGTTAAAGGCTGCTATAATACAGAAAGGATCATCCTCGAATGCCACAGGGATGTATTCGGTGA
>ERZ772928.659-NODE-659-length-15308-cov-4.997902_pt1 | contig 15308 bp, 10 predicted proteins | sample MGYA00511686_ERZ772928 | MGnify/ENA primary metagenome ERZ772928 (study PRJEB29015, sample SAMEA2738063) | human oral metagenome | biome: human oral; feature: human-associated habitat; material: saliva | place: China | collected 2219 ... | reverse complement strand
ACCCTCGTATTCGGACCAGTGGCTCTTCTCGGTTTCACATTGCCGCTGTTGTATATAAGTGCCCCCGATTTCATGCTGCAATGTTGGATTCTCGCGGCGGAGATCGCCGTGCTCAGCGGCCTGATCGTTATCCGTCAGATCGCCCAGGGAAAGACGCCCAGCATGTAGGCCCCAAACCACGCGCCCCACAGTAACCAGCTGATGGCAATGGTGATCTGCGCGGGCGTCGATAAGCGGCGAGCAAAGAAGAACACCAGCGGAAGGAGCAGTAGATACGCCGGGATGAGTAGGCGTGGGCGGGAGTGCATAATGCCGTCGGAAAGCAGGATGTTGGCGGCGACGGCGGCGCTGAACACCCAGATTTGCCACGGTAGTTTGCGGAAACTCCCGGCAACAATGAATACAAAGGCGATCATAACGGCCACCGAGAGGAAGTAGCCTAATTCACGGGAGGCAAACATGGTGAAGGTGGCGAATTTCCAGGTGGCTATGCCCCAGTCGAACGCGGAATTCCAGCCCTCGCGCTGCATGCCGAAATAGCCGCCAATGTGGGTGAGGTAGCTGGAGGACCACCACAAATAACACAGTAAACCCAGTGGTGAAAGCAGAGTCGCGAGCCAACCTCGCCAGTTTTTCCGGTCGGTGGTGAGCACGGCCAGGAACAGCACCAACATCACGTCCACGGCGGTAATGCGGGTCAGGCCGGTGACAAAAACAAGGAGCCCGGCGAGCAACCAGCGGCGGTCCATAATGGCCACCAGAGCCCAAATAGATAGCGCACCGAACAGGGATTCCGAATACGCCATATTGAAGGTGATGCCCATGGGCACGCCGGCAATAAGAACAGCCGCGAGGATGCGGGCGCGCTGGCTTTTAGCGCCCCAGTGGTTAATGCCGGGAATGCGGTTGACTAGGGCCATGACACCGGCGATCATCACCACGCCGAGAAGGAAATTCACACCATACGCTATGGTTTCATGGTGAAGCCCCGTGATCGGGTGCAGCACCGCATGCAGTCCGCGCAACAGGTATGGAAACCCTGGGAAAAACGCCAGAGAGCGCTCGTAAACAGGCACCTCCACCACGGGTTCTGTGATGGCAAAGTAGCCGTCACGCGCGATGCTCACATAGTATTCCGCGTCCCAACGGTAGAACAGGGAATGCAGTGTGTAGCCGTTGGCGGTGGCCATCATGCCCATGATCACCAGTCGCACTAGTGAGGCAACGCTGAAAATGCCGAAAGCCCACAGCCAGTCCACTCGAGTTAAGCCCGCCGGGCGACCTGCGGTAACCGGGGCTGTGTGATCCAGGGCTGGGTAATCCGGGGGATCTGGGGCTTGTTGCGACACTGCCCCATTATCCCTTAAGCGCTATCCCCGTCGGAAGTGGGGTCGGGCGAAAAATCTCCATACCTGATCCCATTTCTATGGTAGCTTCCTTGCTTTTTGCCCTTATCACCGAAAAATACTGTAGGCTGAACAACATGCTGCGCGCACGTCTCCTCCTTCTGTGCCGCGGCGGGTCAACGGTCTAGAGCACGGCTGGCACCCCGTCGCGGAGTTCAGGCGCGCCAGCCGTGGCCCATAGGAAACTGGGTAACCAACCAATCCCCAAAGGAATTTTTTAAGCCATGGCCCCCTCTGATGCATTTATCTCCGCCCCGCGTGACATTTCCACCCCAGCCGGCCCCCGACCCGACGGCCAGCCCGCGTGGAATAAACAACGCAACTCCTCTATGCCCGTGAAGCGCTACCAGCCGTTTGAGGTTGAGGTGGAGAAAATCGAGCTGCCCGACCGTACCTGGCCGAACAAGGTGATTGATTCCGCACCGCAGTGGTGTGCGGTGGACCTGCGCGACGGCAACCAGGCCCTGATCGATCCGATGAGCCCCGAGCGCAAGCGCCGCATGTTTGAACTGCTGGTGCGCATGGGTTACAAGGAGATTGAGGTGGGTTTCCCCTCTGCCTCCCAAACTGATTTTGATTTCGTGCGGGACATTATCGAAAACAACCTCATTCCCGACGACGTGACCATCCAGGTGCTGGTACAGGCCCGTGAGCATCTGATCCGGCGCACCTTTGAAGCCTGCGAGGGCGCAAAAAATGTGATTGTGCACTTTTACAATTCCACATCGATCCTGCAGCGCAACGTGGTGTTCCGCAAAGACAAGGACTCCATTAAGAAGCTGGCTACAGATGCGGCGCAGCTGATCAAGGAGATTGCCACCGAGTACCCAAACACGAATTGGCGCTGGGAGTACTCCCCCGAGTCCTTTACCGGCACGGAGGTTGCCTACGCCAAGGAGGTGTGTGACGCCGTGGTGGAGGTCATGGATCCCACGCCCGAGAATCCGATTATTGTGAATCTGCCCTCCACCGTGGAGATGACCACACCAAACGTGTACGCCGATGCCATCGAGTGGATGCACCGCAACCTGAACCGCCGGGATTCCATCATTTTGTCGCTGCACCCCCACAACGATCGTGGCACAGGTGTTGCCGCTGCGGAACTGGGCTACATGGCGGGCGCAGACCGCATTGAGGGCTGCCTGTTTGGCAATGGTGAACGCACCGGCAACGTCTGCCTGGTCACCTTGGGCTTGAACCTGCTGACCCAGGGTGTGGACCCCCAAATCGATTTCTCCGACATTGAGCAGATCCGCCGCACGGTGGAGTACTGCAACCAGCTGCGCGTGCCGGAACGCCACCCCTACGGCGGTGACCTGGTGTTTACCGCCTTCTCCGGTTCCCACCAGGATGCCGTGAACAAGGGTCTGGACGCCATGGCCGCGAAGCTGCGCCCCGGCGCGAGCCACACCGATGTGAGTTGGGAGGAACTGCAGGATATTGAATGGGAGGTTCCCTACCTGCCGATTGACCCGAAGGATGTGGGCCGCACCTACGAGGCCGTGATCCGCGTGAACAGCCAGTCCGGCAAGGGCGGTGTCGCCTACATCATGAAGACGGATCACGGTTTGACCCTGCCGCGTCCCATGCAGGTGGAGTTTTCCTCCGTGGTTCAGAACGTCACTGATGCCGAAGGCGGCGAGGTGGAGTCGAAGCACATGTTCGACATTTTCGCCCAGGAGTACTTGGATCGGACCACTCCGTTGGAGCAGGTGTCCATGCAGGTTGACGCCGCGAAAACGGAGAATGACACCGCCACCATTACCGCCCAGATCCGCTTCAACGGCAAGGACGTGACGGTGACAGGCACGGGTAACGGCCCGGTGTCGGCATATGCAAACGCCCTGGAATCCATTGGGGTGGACGTTGAGGTTCAGGAGTACACGCAGCATGCGCTGAGTGCGGGTGACGACGCCGCGGCTGCCGCCTACATCTACGCCGAGGTCAACGGCCAGAAGGTCTGGGGTGTGGGGATCGCCCGCTCCATCACCTACGCTTCCTTGAAGGCCGTGACGTCCGCGGTTAACCGCGCGCTTAGCTAGCCGCTACTTTTCCAGAAGGTCCGCCAGTTTCTTCTTTGCGCGGTGAATGCGCACTTTCACCGCAGAGAGGGAAGCATTCTGGTGGACCGCTATTTCTGCGTAGGATAAACCCGCCACTTCCGCGAGGACGAGTGCTTCGCGGGAATCAGCATTGATCTGTTGCAGTGCGATACTGAGTCGGTCATGGTCAGCAAGTTGTTCTTCAAAGGCGGCTGCTGTGTCCTCCAGCTGGATGAAATAGCCGTCTTCATCGTCGTCAATGGGTTTTTCTTGCTTGCGTTTGCGCACTAATGCTACGGCCGCGTTGCTGGCGATGCGGTAGAACCAGGTGCCAAATTTCGATTCGCCTCGAAAGCGAGACAGATTTTTCCACGTGGAGGCCAGCGCATGCTGAAGTGCGTCCTCTGCATCATGCTGGTTTTCGGTAATGCGCATGCACACGCTCCAGGCAATGTGTTGATACCTGGTGACAAGTTCCGCGAAGGCACGCTCGTCGCCCTCGCGTGCTTTGCTTAGAAGCTCAGCATCATCATTCATGTACCCAAACAAACCTTCACTCGTATGCGCACACCACAAATAGAGTGGCGTCGCCGCCTATCAACCTCCTACCAACTTTAGCCTAGCTCAACCTATTTTGAAGACAAATGCATACAGCTTTTATGCTATCCATTGATGTCAAAGTCAATGTCTATGTCGTCAGCATCGAATCCATTGTCATCATTGTGATAGGTGACTGCACTGTGGTGGCCATCGGCGTTGTCGTGAAAAGTGTCGTCATGGGACACGTCAAACGTGAGGTCGTGCTGCCCGAAGTCGCTGGTATTGTCCCCGTTGTCCGTATCATCAACGTCGTCATGCGTGACCTCGTCATGAACCTGATCGTCGGCATCCGTGGAATCATCGGTTGCATCGGCGTCGATAAGCATGATGCTGTCGAAGTCGGTGTCGTCCAATGTGATTTCATCCGACTCGTCATAGTCGGGGACGATGGAGGCATCAATGTCGTCATCAGGCATGGCGAGGGCGTCGGAGAGGATTCGGTCCCACACGGCTGGGTCCAGGGAATCCACTGGTAACGAAAGATCAGGGCTCAAGGGAGCCGCATCATCGTGTGGCATCGTCATCCTCCATCAACTCCAGAGCATGTGCATTTTACCGCAACGTTACTGAATAACATCACTACCTGTCACGTTAACAAAAGCGAGTTGCGGGTTGTCGCTAGTACCACCCAGATCAGGGTCACCCTCAGTAGTGGCCACCATCTGGAAGCCGCTGTCTGCCCAGGCATCCTCAAACTGACTGATCGGGACCTGAGTGCCGTTTCCATCAGGGTTACCTGGATCCTCCAGGGTGACCATGCCCGTATTGGTATCGATCTCAGTGACGACGAGCGCGTGATCTGGCATATTATCTTCGCCAGCCGCATCAGCGGAATCGCCCCACAGCTCGCCGGAATCCACGGCGGCAATCACGCCACAACCAGCGTCAAGGCGGGCTGCGAGGTCATCCATAGAACTTGTAACAGTCTCACAGGGCACGCCGGAGGCATCTAGCAATGTCTGAATATCCTCCATATACAAGCCTTCGGAAATGTCCTGCGTGAGGCCCATGTTGTACGCCTGGTCCACCATAACCTGCGGGTCGGTGATGCCAGCGTCGGAGAACTCGTTGGCAATAATAGCCACGGAGGTGGGGCCGCAATAACCATCTACCTGCTGGTAGAACCAGTCAGAGTTCCACTCGTAGGAATTGCCGTACACGCCATCATCGTCCAGTGCGGGCTCCTCCCCTGGAGCAGGAACATCGAGGGACGGGTCGGATTCGGGCCCAGGGTCGGGTGCGGGGGCGTCGATAACCGGATCATGGGTAGTTGGGTCGTGAACTTCCGGTGCGGGGGCAGGGTCGGCATGACCGGGATCAGCATCGTCAATGTCCACGGTATCTGGATCCACCATGTTGGGGTCAGCAACGGCGGGGTCCTGCACTGTGGGGTCCTGCACGGCAGGGTCGTGTGTGGTCGGATCGATGGGATGATCGTGCAGATCAGGCACAACAGGGAGGCCGTCATCCGGGATATTGACAGCCGGGTCGTCGGCAATGGGATCCACGAACGGATCTGCGAAGGGGTGATCATGCCCCATATCGTCGAAGGACTCATTGAAAGAATCGTCTCCGAGGTCGCTCGGGTCAATGAGCGAGTTCAACTCATCGAACATGGAGTGGTCGTCATATCCGTCCATGGAGGTCATTACCGTTATTTCCTTGTGTGTTGCAGTGGGAAGGGAGGAGTGAAGGTCGAGCTGTTAGAAAGTGCCGTCCATACCAGCATCGTGCTGGGCGGCATCGTGTCCGAGGTTGTCAAAGTTATCCACAGAGCCAACCGAACCATTGGCGTACGAGCTAGCATCCACGTTGGTGTCCATGATGCCGTCACCGTCGGAGTCGAAAGCTGCGTAGTCGAAGTTTCCATCACCGTTTACATCGTGATAAAGCACGTTTGCGTGACCATCCATGTCGGAGTCGACAGCAGCAACATCAAAAGTGCCGTCCTTGTTGTCGTCCATCAGCTCCACATCGGTGATGCCGTCGCCGTCCAAATCGATCTGAGAATCAACAACAACATTGCCCTCAACTGTGTCTTCCTGAAACACTTGGCCGGTTGCGCCGTCGGCGTAGCTGATCACGTCCATGTCACCGTCGTCGTCAATGTCGGACGATGCAACCACAACATTGCCCTCTGCAGTGGTGACGGCCGTTTCAAACGTGCCGTTGCCATCTAGATCAACATCGGTGAGAATAACTTCACCCTGGCCGTCGAGATAATCGATCTGCTGCACACCATCGGTGGTGGAATGCACTACGTCAATGCTGCCGTCGCCATCAACATCGCGGCTGGACACGTTCTGCGCATTGCTTGGATTCGGGTCGGCGATTAGAACATCATCCTGGGAGTAGTCCGGGCTGAAACCGTTCGAAATATCTGGTTCAGGCTGGCTGGACATGTGATCGACAGGAGTTGCGCTTGCTGAACCTGAACCGGCCGAGCCTGCGCCAGCTGAGGAACCAGCAGCGGCAGAAGAGCCGGCTGCAGCGTCGTGGGTCACGGAGGATCCTGCAACGTCGGAGGAGCCTGCCGAGGAACCACCGGCTGCATCGTGGATGGCAGAAGAACCGGCTGCTGCTTCAGCGTCGCCTGAGGAGCCTGCGGATGACCCAGCAACGTCAGAAGAACCGGCAGATGAGCCACCTGAACTGGTGAAGCTACTAAACGCGCTCTGCGCACCATGGATAGCTGCCTCGATGTTTTCCTGCATACCCTGCACTGGATTGTCGCTCATGAATATTCCTTTCTTGTTGGCAGGTCCCGCTTGTTGCGGTCTTGGTTATGACCGTCAGCGCTGGCGAACCTATCTGCTGGACACTACTTAGACACGCCGTAGCTACAGAAAGTTACAACCGATGATCATTTTTATTTTGGGAACCTAGCTACATCAGTCCGGCCGCCTGGAGATATGCCTTTGCAGATTCCTTGTCTTTCAGATCAAAGCTGGTCAGGATGAGGTTTGTCTCAGTACTGGAGTAGGCCAATGAGTATTTGTTGTTGCTACCGGACGTTGCGGTGTCAGAGTAGATAAACGCAGCTGCGGTTTTGTTGCCGTTTTCCACGGTTTCGGTGTCTTTTTTGCGTGTGTCGTACCAGCCTTCAGTGATACGACGACGCTCAATATCCGAGCTGTCAGGGTCAATGTTGAACGTTACTATGGGAGGCGATATGGCGTCCCCAGCGAAGTAACTATATGCGGAACTTCCTTCCTTGATCTGGCATTGAACTTTCAGTCGACCAGTCTCGGTGGTTCCGCCAAGTTCGCATTTGTCCAGGTTTTCCCTGAACTTGGATGGGGCAGCCGCAAGCACTGCCTCACGGCTCCCCAAGTTGCCTGCGCTTGCACTGCTAGTAGCCGCTGCGGTTGGTTGTGTCGTGGTCGTTTCCTCCGATTTACCGTTGCCCAACAGATACATGGTCGTCGCACCAACCACTGCCACTGCCACAACCGCTGCTGCGGCAATGATCAGGTTTCTGCGGGTTTTCGAGGGTGCGCTTGTCGACGCCGCAGGGGTCGCCGAGGCTGCCTTCCCTGCGGGTGCTGTCGCAGTAGGTGTTGATGCACCGTAATTCGTTGTGCCGTAGTTCGGAGCACCATAGCCAGATGCACCGAAGTCCACTCCACCCTGCGCCGGTTCTTGCGTAGTCGGGGCATCTGCACCCATATTGTGCGGGGCCATGCCGCGAACAATGGGACCTAAGGCGGAAATGGCTCCTTGAGCCACAACGGTTTTCGGGTCATCCAATGTGGCGAGTGGTCCAAAATTCTTGAGGCGGTCTTGCACAAGCGGAATACGTGATGAGCCGCCGGTGAGATATAACGCAACAAGATCCTCAGCGTTGGTGATTCCCGCGTCGGCAAGCGTGGCTCGGGTCAGCGCCGCAGCTTTATCCAATGCCGGGGAAATAATCTCTTCAAATTCGGCGCGAGTGATCTGAAAACGTTCGGTCTCACCACCGCCGCTGACCACTACCGTGGCGTAGGAAGCCTCAGAGAGAAGTTCCTTAGCACGGCGGATGGAATCTTCCAGCGCGTGGCGTTCCTGCAGAGGTGCCTGGGTGCGGAAGTAATCCAGGAGTTCTGGGTTGCGGTCATCAAGCTGCTGGTCAACCCACCTGCGCATCATCGCATCGAAGGTTTTTCCACCCAGTGTGTTATCGCCGCGGGCAGCAATCACATCGAAGGCATCATTGTCATTGGCTTCCAGCACGGCAACGTCCAACGTTCCGCCACCGAAGTCGAACACAGCGATGCGTTGCCCCGGTTGCAGGGCTTTTGCTCGGGAATAGTAGTGCGCGGCAGCCTGCGGCTCGGAAATGGTGGTGATTTTCGCCGCCGACAAGCCCAGTTGGGCGGCGGCATCCAGCAGAACCTTAATCTCGTTGGACGACCACGCCTCTGGGTGGGTGAGCACCAGTTCGGAAGGCTGCACGTTGCCATGTTCGCGGGACACGCGCTGCACTACGGAGGACAACACCGCAGCAACCGGCATGGAGGCGGACAGATCATAGCCGTTGACCTGGAACATTTGTTGCGGGATCACGCGCTTGGGTGCCGGAATGAAACCCGCAGGGTTGGACTCGGCCTTGTCCATAGCGACGTCGCCAACGTCGATCTGCTCAGGTGATTCGACGTACACGGACGAGGACATAGTAGTGCGGTTGTGGCTAAGGTTCACCGCCTCAACGGTTCCCTTGACGGGGTTTGTGTGCGCCGCCGCCGTGTTGGAGGTTCCAAAGTCAATGCCAATGGTCCAGTTTGTCCCGGACATGTAGCCGCCCTTTCACAATGTTCTTTGTAGATAAACGCAACGCCAGGGAGACCCCAACTACCAGCGGGGTCTCCCGATGCCTCTAGTTTTTGACGTTTTCGATCTTCTGATCAGCTTTCTTCAGAATCTCATACTGTGCTGCGGCCATCTGTGAGACTAGCTGCTTCTTTTCAGCCTTGTCTTGCGGTTTGTTGGTGTAGGCGCGGTCGCTAACATCAGCAACATAACGGCCATTAGTCACGTAACAAGCATATTGAGTACCATTCACCTCTTCGTTCTCGGTACAGCTAGTACCTGGAACGCCCTGCGGTTCATCGTACTGTTTTGCCCCGGCTTGCAGATCGTTGGACATGAAGGAGTTGAGGATCGCTTGGGCACCAAAATCATTATCGGCACGGAACACAAGCGAGACCGCCTTACCATTCTTCACTGATCCAGCTTGCGTAATAGTGTCGTAGATGTTTTTGGTATTGGAGTACAACGATGCCGTACCACGCGGACCATACGTACCTGGGACCTGCGCAGAATCCGTCTCACGTTTTTGCAAAGCATAGATGGCAATGTTGTTGGGATCGTGGGGTGGATACTTTGTAGCTTTACCGTATCCTGCTGGAGTTTTTATGCCCGGGAACTGCTCCAGCAATGGAATCTGCTTGTCGTAGGATTTTTTGACATAGTCTCGACTCCATTGTTCCTGACCAACAGGCGTCGATGTCCATGTATAGACTACATACTCATTGTAGGGAGTAAACGCGCTGTAGTCTGTCTCTCCTGTACTCTCCGATGTATAGTGCGCTGCGTAAGTGTTGGGCATGTTGGGGAAAGAGTCTGGTACATAAGACACAGCCAACTCACCTTCAGCGACAGGCGCGGTACTTTCCTCGGCCAGCTTCTGCGCCACCTCTTGTGCGGTTGCAGGGCTGTCATAGCGCAGCACTACCTGAAATGTGGTCGTCGCTGGATCCACAGCCCGAGCTTTGGGGGCTTCCGCGGAATTATAGTAGCCGGATTGCAATCTGTTGTCATACGCTTTCAACATATTGACAGCCCGATTGGATGCAATCATCCCCAAGCTACCCGCACCGAAAACTGCGCGGCCACCCTTACCTTTACTCAACACAGGATCAACTTCATACGGCATGGGCACATACTCTGCCAGCAAAAACGCCTCGCTGATATGACCAGTTTCCGGGGTCGGATCCTTATATGCCTCACGTGGCTCCGTTTTGAATCCACCGGTGTCAAAAGCTTTGGCGGCGTCCGACTCCTTTCCTGCGCCGACAGCGTCGGTAGCGGTGGATGTCTGCCCGGTCGAGCCGTCCTGAGACTTGCTTAACGGGTTAGGCAAGTTTCCGCAAGCAGATAGCAGCGCAACGCTGAGCAAAGCTACGACGCTGGCCTTCAGCTTCTTCATGGCGCCTCCTTTTTGAGATCAAAATACAGATAACATCTTAGGCCGTCAGCCCTCAACATTTGCTTGGATGCGTATAACGTGCGAAAGGTTACAGTCACCTTAATTTTTCGATAGGGTAAATAAGCGAGTCATGCTATCACCGAAAGTGACACATTGTGAAAACAGAGATACGTACAGGTCAAGAGGCTGATCACAGCGACATTGAAGACCGCGCAACCAAGCTCCTGACAACCATTACCGATAAAATCCTGCGTCAATACAAGCTTGATGACATTAGCGATCTTGCCGTCGCCCGCGCATCAAGCACGCAGCAAACACGATCGGTCGTTGTTGTTGGAGAGGTCAAACGGGGCAAAAGTTCTCTGGTAAACGCGATCGTCGGCAAGCGAAACGCCTCACCTGTGGGCGTGAATGTCACAACATCAACGGCGATTGCTCTGACCTCCGAGACGGATGAGTTACGGGAGGGCCAAGCCTGCCTGTTCTACCCCAACGGTGAAAAAATCGTGCGCCTCAATGAGGTGGGTGAATGGATCAATGCTGGTGCCGTGCGTGCCGCGCAGGAGGACGCGGATTCCCTGCCCACCCGCGCCACCATTCCGATCCGCAGGATGCCGCTGGAGGGTGTCACCATTGTGGATACCCCGGGTGTGGGCGGGCTGGACCCGAAGCTGTCGGCGCTGGCGAAAGTGTCGGTGGACCAGGCGTGTGTGCTGGTGATCGTGTGCGATGCGTCGACCACCATCACGAAGCCCGAGATGGATTTTATCCGTGATACCGGTTCCGAAATCGAAGCCATCATCGTGGCCGTCACCAAGACCGACAAGCACCTTGTGCGCTGGCAGGAAATCGTGGAGCAGAACAAGAAACTCCTGCGTGAGCACATCGGCCGCGATATTCCCGTGGTGGGCGTGTCCAGCCTGCTCGCAGTGATTGGTTCGGAAATGTCCATGGCGGCAGGTGGCGGCAAAGTGCTGGAACTATCCGGCATCAACGACCTCAATGCGCTAATCGCCGGAAAATTCCGCATCGCCGAGCATCTTCCGCTGGCCAATGGACTGCGCATCGCCACCAAAGGACTCCGCGACCTCAGCGAGGACCTGCAACAACGCCTGGAGATTCTGAGGGAAGGCGACGCCGCCGTCCCCGACCTATCCAACCGGCTCGAAGAACTCAAACAGCTCAAAAAAGAAGGCGAAAGCTGGGACTACTACCTCGGCCGCGACCTCACCCTCATCCGGCAGGAGTCCATGGACCAGCTGGAACAAAAACTCGATGCCATCCGCGAATCCTGGACCGAGCGCATCAACAAAAACGGCATGGCCGTGCTGCGCAAAAACCCGCAGTACTTCACCGCAGAAATGGAACGCGAGTTCCAGACCGCCATCGGAGAAACACTCACCTACTTCTCCACCGAGCTGGAAAACAGGATCGTCAAACCCAGGTTCGTTGACTCCGACGTCATCTGGGAACAAATCAGAAACGAAGTCAGCTCCGCCTTCACCGGAAAAGAACTACAAACCCACACTGTGCAGGCAAAACGCCAAGGGCTTCTCGACCCCATGATGCTCATGATGGGCATGTCCGGCGGCTCCATGCTCGGCGGGGTGATCGGCACTATGGTGAGTTTCACCGGCCTTGGAGCCATCGTCGGTGTCAGCTGGGTGGCCTTCAACGTGGGCTTCCGCGCCATGCGCTCCGGCAAAACCAACCTGCTCAACTGGATGCGCGAAACCACCGCCACCTCCAAAATGTTCACCTCCAAAATCCTTGAAGCAGCCATTGCCAACGCCCGGCCCGCCATCCAACTCCGCTACCGCGAATACCTCAAAGACATGCTGGACACCACCCAAAAACAAATCCAGGAAGCCGAGCGTGTGGCCAAAGCCGATCAGGCCAGCCGCGAGAAGCGCAAAAAGACGCTGGAAAAGAACATCACCATCATCAACAAAAACATCACCGCGGCGGAAAAAATGATCACCGAACTCACCTCGCAGGTAGCCCGCCGCGGACAGCAAGGATAAGCCGAGATGGACCTCACATCAATCGCACTCAACCAAGCCCTCGACTACCTCGGCACCCTCAGCCCCGCGCTGTACGACGAGGCACAACGCATCCGCCACACTCTCGACGCCCCGCCGCGCATTGTGGTGGTCGGGCGCCTCAAATCAGGCAAATCCACGCTAGTCAACGCCCTGATCGGCGCTCCCGTGGCCGAAACCGCCGCGCTCGAAGCCACCAATGTGGTCACCGTCTTCCAATACGGCGCACCCGACCGCGCCGAAGCCGTTCTTCTAAACGGCGAACGCCTGCCCATCACCATCCAGCGCGGCGAAGTCGCGGCACTCCCCGCGCCTGTTGAAGAAATCAGCTTCATCCACCGTTGGATGCCTACCGCCTCCATCAAAGACTTCTCGCTGATCGACACCCCCGGTCTTGCCACGTTGACCGTGGAAAACGAACAACGCACCCGGCGCATCCTCATCGACGGCTACGAACAAACCAAAGCCATGTCCGTGGATGCCGACGCCGCCGTCTTCCTGTTCGATGCCACCCCGCGCATGGACGAAGTGAAGTTCATCAAGGATTTGGGCTTCACCTCCCTGAACACCCTCGGTGTGCTCTCCCGTGCCGACTCCTTCGGTGAAGGTGCACTCGGCGAACGCGACCCCCTCGACCACGCACGCCAACACGCCGACACCCTGGCCGCGCAACTTTCAGGCTCCGTGCTCACCGTTATCCCCGTTGCCGGATTGCTCGCCGAAACCTCCCACACCGGCGTAATCACGGAAAACGACGCCCGCGTCATGGCCAGCCTTGCTGAGGCCACCGAATTTGACCTGATAGACATTATTGCTTCTGGAGGTGACGCCGTTGAGGGTGGCACCAGCGGTGATGGTGCCGGTGTGGGTGGTGCCGGTGGGACGCAGCAGCAGGAGATCTGCAGACGCGTTGTAGGGCTCATTGGTGAATACGGACTCTTCCGCGCCCGCAATGTCGCCCGCCGAGGTGCCAGTGAACTCAACGAATGGGCCACCACCAAATCCGGTGTACCTGAGCTGCGGCAATTACTGGTCACGCGCTTTGGCAAATTCGCCACCACACACCGTGCGGGGCGCATAGTCAAAGAAATAGAAAGCCTGGCTTTTAGTAGGCAACACCCCAAAGACCAGATACTCAACTTGGTCTCCACCATGCGCACCGACCCGCGCCTGATCACCGTGTTCCTGCTCCTGGATTTGAAGGCAGTCCAAGACACCAACCCCAACACCCAGCTCATCCAAGAACTAACCCAACTGATCGCTGGAGACACCTTCCAAGAAAAACTTGGGCTCCCCGTTACGGCATCAATGCGGGACGTAGTGAATACCGCCCAGCAGAAACTCCAATGGGCGCACATGGAATCCCTCTCCGCCCTCACCCCCGCCGAAGACGCAGCACTCGTGACCATCCAACGCGCCTACAACGACCTCATCCGGATGGCGCATGGGCAGTGAGGGGTGTAATTATGCTTTGGGTAAGTACCCCCTTGTGTGAATTGTGAGAAAATAACGTTCAGCTTACGCAGCATGCGCCTTGTTCACATTCACAAAAGGATACGTTGATGATCACAGGTTCGCTCAAGAACCAAATTGACCGAGTATGGGATACCTTCTGGTCAGGTGGTATTTCCAATCCCATGGACGTGATTGAGCAGTTCACCTATCTGCTGTTCATCCGCCAGTTGGATGAGCAACAGAATCAGGTTGACAAAAAGAGAACTCAAGCAAAAATCCTTGGCATCACCGTCCATGATGAGGAGAATATTTTTACCCCTGACGAACAGGATCTTCGTTGGAAGAACCTCATGCAGATCGGCGATCCTGAGCAGCTACACACCATCATGGTCACGCGAGTCTTCCCCTTTTTTAAAACCATTGACGCTGGCACGCTATCTGCGGTTTTCCAAGACGCCACCTTTGGCATCAACAGCCCCTCCACGCTGCGTAAAGCAATGGAACTGATCAACGAGATTAATATTAAAAACCGCGACATTACTGGCGACTTGTACGAATACATGTTGTCTAGACTGGCCGTTTCTGGCACCAACGGCCAGTTCCGTACCCCACAGCACATCATTGACCTGCTGGTTGAGCTCATGGAGCCACAGCTCGGGGAGAAGATCATTGACCCCGCATGTGGCACCGCTGGCTTTTTGATCAACGCCGCCGAATGGATGAAGCTCAAGCACGAACAAAGCTTGTATGATAAGAATTCACGCCAGAAGTTCTATGACGACACCTTCACTGGTTACGATTTCGACCGTGCCATGAACCGCATTGCGACCATGAATAGCTACATGCACGGTTTCAACAAACCCAACATCGCCTACCGTGATTCCCTTAGCGAACTACCAGCTCACGAGCATGAATACTACGATATTGTGCTGGCCAACCCACCCTTTGCAGGTAGTCTTGATGCCGAGCGTGTCGACCCAGCTATCCGCAAGATTGCCAACACCAAGAAGACTGAACTCCTCTTTCTCGCGCACTTTCTTACCTTGCTGAAAGTCGGTGGACGAGCAGCTGTGATCGTTCCCGAGGGCGTGCTTTTTGGCCCTACCAAAGCACACAAAGCCCTGCGCCAAGAACTTGTGGAAAACCAAAAACTTGATGCTGTGATTAAGCTTCCCTCCGGTGTGTTCAAACCCTACTCCGGTGTTTCCACCGCTGTGCTGTGTTTTACCAAGACCGATTCCGGTGGCACTGACGAAGTCTGGTTCTACGACATGCTTGCCGACGGCCGCAGCCTTGACGATAAACGCACCGCCCTCCTGCCCGATAACCTTCTCGGCCCTGCACCCTACGAAACGGTGACTGAAGAAACCCCGTTCCAGGACACCACTCCTGTCGAACTAACTACCGAACAGCTAGAGAAAAACAATCTTCCTGATCTAGTTGCCCGATTCCGCAAACGCAACTCCAGCGAGCGGGACCGCAAGCGCACCGACCAAAGCTTCACCGTAAGCATTGAGGACATTCGCGACACCGGCTACGATCTCTCAATGAACCGCAATAAAGAAATAGTTTT
>ERZ772928.646-NODE-646-length-15442-cov-4.560603_pt1 | contig 15442 bp, 9 predicted proteins | sample MGYA00511686_ERZ772928 | MGnify/ENA primary metagenome ERZ772928 (study PRJEB29015, sample SAMEA2738063) | human oral metagenome | biome: human oral; feature: human-associated habitat; material: saliva | place: China | collected 2219 ... | reverse complement strand
GCAGAGAGAGTACGAGTTGAGGTGTCAGCCATTGACGTTTTCCCCTTCAATCGGTAAATACCGCGGATACTACGTTGATCCGCGATAGGTCTGCGGTAGCGAAGAAGCAGTTAAAAACTACAAGCGTGCAAATAACGGTGAATATGCACGCTTGGACAGAAGCCACTTCCTCGTGATGCTTACAGAATAACGCATTAACGACCCGAACATCCTTCTATGACGTTATTTCTTGCGTTCCGCCCGTCACACCTTCAACAGGAAGACACCGAGGGCAATCAATGAGAAATTCGAGGGCCGGAGGGTAAGAATCGTACGGGGCGGAGGGTTCTCGCGGGGGATCCCCACCTCCCGTTTGGAACCGCACAAAAATATTTTAAAAAATTTTCCGGGAACCAAAAACCCCGGAATTTCGCGGCAGAACGGGGTGCCAAGAGACTCCGACAGCAAAAAATCCAGACCCTTTTGAGTTTTTCGACTTGCAGGCTCTTCGTAACCTCCGTATAGTATTACCTGTTGCCGCGACGGATTGAAGAAATCCGAAGCGAGGAACATGCGCCTGTAGCTCAACGGATAGAGCATCTGACTACGGATCAGAAGGTTGGGGGTTCGAATCCCTTCGGGCGCACCACCGATCCCCGGTTCTTCGGAACCGGGGATTTTTTGTATCCTCGGACACGTGGGCCCGGACGGGGCCACCTTCCCCTGCCTATTGTGGGCACGGCGGGTGCATCCTCACCAAAAATCCGCATTTCACCCGCACAATATGACGTGCGCCGGCGCACACCGGTGAAAAAACGCATAGGATGGAAACAAGACCTTCCACGCCCAAGTTGGAGGGACACATCACGCGAAGGAGCACCATGGCTCAGTTATCCATCCCGCAATCCCTCATAGGTGCGCTTATCGATATTGCAGATCTAGGAACACTCGACTACTTCGCCCCCAGCGAGCGATGCGCGCACTGGGCCCTCTACGATAACCAACGCCGCGAGTTGCTCTGCCCCTGCACCCCCGCCGAGGTGCCGAGCGTTGAGAAGCTCTTCGAGAGCGCCGCAAAAATTCTCTACGAAAACTTCCCGCGCTATATCGATACGCCCGACCAAATCATCCCGTACACCTCGCGTCAGGAGCTTATGGCCGCCCTCCTGCGAGGAGAGGACACCGCAGAAGGCCCCGAAGACACCGGCGCAGAGGGTAACGATGCAGAAACCGTTACCGAGGCCGGGGAAGCTACCGAGGGAATCGTCGTGCAGAACGGCGAAGAAACGAGTGAATCGGCCGAGGCCGTTGCACCGGCTGCGGAGAAGCCCAAGCCCTCCCCCGCGCTGATGGCTCGCCGCGCCCGACCGGTAGCCGAGCAGGAGACTCCCGGAGCGCAGACGGTCGAGGAGAAGGGTCTCGCCCCCTCGGAGGCCCCCAAGCCCAGCGTCCCGAAGCCCAGCGCACCCAAGCCCTCCGCCGCCCAATTTGCAGCCCCCAAACCTGCCCCGCCGAAGCCCAGCGCACCGGTTGCCCCCGCGCCCCTCGAGGCTTCCTCCGAGACGCGCCCGGCCGCACCGAAACCGCCGGTGCCCTCCGCGGCCCCCTCACCGGGTATGTTCCGCAAGGCGACGCTCACCTACCGCCCGCCGCAGATCGAGGAGTACCTGCAGGGCTTGCGTGCCCGACAGCAGGCCGCCGAGCAGGCCCCTGAGCAAAATACCACCCCCGAAAACATCGCTTCGGAGGCCCCGAGCATCCCGGTGCCCGTGCCCTCCGCCGGAGCCGGGCGGACCGCGACGAAGGACGTTTCGCCCGAGGCTCCCACCCGCCCCGCAGGGGTCAGCACGAAGGATCGCGAGCGCGCCTACCGCATCCGTCCCGGGCTGCGTCAGCGCATGGAGCGCGAGGGACTCACCGAGGACCTCGTGCGCACCGTCCTGCGCGAGGGCACGGCGGAACGAGTCAACGACTGGACGATTCGCTTCAGACATGACGACTACCGCGTGGACGTCAACACCGCCTCCGCCGAGCTAATTACCGTCGTCGACGAGTACGAAGCCGAGTGCAATGACGGAGCCAATACCACCCTGGCCCGCGGCGAGTACACCCCGCTCAATGCTCTCAAAATGGCCTTCAGCGAGCGCGCCCGCGTCTTCCTCTCCAAGAACCCCGAGTTCGTCTTCGACCTCATGGTCCGCACGCTCGAAAACCCCGAGAACGTGCGCATGGGTGAGGGTTGGACCCGCATCTACGCCGCGGAGGGGCTGGAGATGACCATCTCCCCGGATCAGCGGACCGTGCTCTCCCTGACCAAGACCCCCGATTTCCAGGCCCTGCACGGCGAGAGCCTTCGCCGCGCGCAGATTGAGGATCTCAGCGATGCCATTAACCGGCAGGCCGAGGCCGCCGCATCCGAACAGCCCAAGCATCAGAACGCTCAGAACGCCGAGGAGGAGAAGTAATGTCGGCCAAGCAGATTACCGTTCCCCTCGAGGTGTACGTGCGCCTGCAGGAGCTGGCCTCCCTGGCCGGCTACAGCTACCGCGAGGCGGAGGAGGGGACGGAGCGTACCTGGGACCTCACCAACGACGAGGGTGCCTCCCTGCTCGATGAGCGCGGCGCGATTCGCCCCGAGGCCGCAGAGCTCTACTTCACCCTGATGCCGCTCATCGCCCACGAATTCGTGCAGCAGCAGCAGGCCCTCGTGGAGGCCTACCGCAAGACCCCCAAGCCCGCCGCGGCGCGCGCGAAGATTCGTCCCTCCAACCAGCGGCTCATCCCGCTGACCGAGGTGCCGCTCGAGAATCAGCGTATCGCCGCGCGCATCGAACAGGAGTTTTACGGCGAGGTGCCGGAGAGCCGCCGCATCTACGGGGTACTGCCCGGCGTCATGGACTACATGATGCGCCACGACCTCGGCTACGCCCTGCTGCTCGAGATTATCGAATCCCCCAAGAGCGTGGTACGCGAGGAAACCGCCGAGGAAAACCGCTACGGCCGCGAGGTCACCCTCTACACCCACGAGGAACTGGGCTACCAGGTTGTGTTGAACCCCCTCACCGTGGAGGTTCTGGCCCTGCGCCCGCTCAAGGCCTCGGCCGGCGGTTACCAGCTCTCCCTCGAGGCTCAGAGCCAACTCAAGGCGCTGGGCCTGACGAGCGAGTACATTACGCGCATCCTGGATGAGGCCGATAACCGCCAGCCCATTCCTGGTACGAGCCGCACCGTGTACTCCCTCAACGGTTACCAGGTGGAGTTCTCGCACTCCGATCAGCAGGTCATTCGCATTGCGCGCGGTGTTGCCGCGAACCGTAATCCCTTTGAATCTCAGCCGCGCATGAGCGGACGAAAGCGCCAGCGCGGCCGCAAGATTCCGCACGACGTGGATGAGTTCGTTCAGCTGCTACAGGAGCACGGATTCACGGTGACGATGGGCGGTAAGCACTACGATATCCGCCACGAGGCGCTGGCTCCGGGGCAGAAGGCTGTCACATCGGTGACTCCCTCCGACTCGCAGCGTTGGCACCTGAATTCTGCGCGTCAGATTCGCAATACCTTCGGTGTTGATTTGCGCTATGCCGATCCGCGCGATAGCGTGCGCGGCATCGTGCGGGGTACCCGCCCCGTAAAGGATGCGCTCCCGGCGGAGGATTCCGCGCCGGATGACGGCAAGCAGCCCGCGGATAGCGTGAGCTGAAGGGCAGCGTTCCGAGGGTGAGCTGGCCGGATAGCCCGTGCGTATAGACCGGGTTGGCAGACCCGGTGCGCGCTAGGCCGTGCGCTCGCAGAAGGGGCGGGGCTCGGGGGCCGTGCTCCCGGTACCCCGCCCCTGCGTCTTTATGCTCCCCAAGGTATTTATTTGCACGCCGGGGCAGGAGTAAATGACGGGTCTTTCCCCGCTTGTCAAGGGATCAAAGGGTAGACTGGAAGCGAGCTATACGTGCTCTTCAGCATAAAAATTAATATGCGTTCCCGCAGGATGCGTGACGCTAGAGTTCGGGGTATCACACCGGTGGGGTTAATACCGGCCCCTGCCTCTACAATAGAAACGCATCACTACAGAAGAAGGAGAACGCATGGGCGTAACGATTAAGGTCACTGACGAAGCAGGCGAACACTACGATATTCAGTGGGAAGACCACCACACCCTCCTGGAAACCCTCCAGGCCAACGGCGTGCCGGTCCTCGCCACCTGCGGCGGTAACGCATCCTGCGCAACCTGCCACGCCTTCATTGACCCCGAGCACTACGCGGCTTCCGGTGAGCGCACCGAGGCCGAGCAGGATCTGCTCGACATGGTTGATGATGTCGCAAACGAATATTCCCGCCTGTGCTGCCAGGTTGAGTACGCCCCCGGTATGGACGGAGCAGAAATCCAAATGCAGGCGGCGATGTAACAATGTTTAAATCGGCTCAGGTACTCGCATCAACCACCCTCCTCTGCGGCGTGCTCGCGCTCAGTGGATGCGGCGCGTCCCAGGCCGGTCAGGGTGCAGAGGACACCTCGGCACACCCGAGTGCCTCCGCATCGGTGAAGCCCGGCACGATTAGTGTGGCCTCCGAGAGCCCCAGTGCTTCGGTGGCCCCGGGCTCCATCACAGTTGTTAACAGTGCTTCCCCGGAGCACGGGGAGTCTTCCTCCGCGCACTCCGAGGAGTCTAGCTCGGAGAATCACGAGTCGAAGCACGATCATTCGTCCTCTTCCTCGAACGAGGCAAAGCACGAGGGCCTTCCCCCGGAGCAGAGCGATAGCAATAACGGTGAAGAGCACAACGACTCCGATTCTGGGAACCGTCAGGGTTCTTCCTCGGATTCCGGTTCCTCTTCCTCGAACTCGGGTTCGTCGAATTCCTCCGGCGGTAACAACGGCGGCAACAGCAACGGTAATAACAACGGTAGCTCGAGCCGATCCGATAATTCCGGCCAGAAGAACGCCGAGGGCCCCTCGCAGTGCTCCATGGATGATTTGAACGTTTCGGTCTCCGTGACGGACAACTCCCCCGGTGCACGCACCCTCACGCTGTACTTCCAGAATTCCAGCAATTCACCCTGTTCCCTGCGCGGGTACCCGCGCGTGATTTACGCGGACTCTTCGGGTAATTGGGTGGGGCGAGAGGCTTCTAACTCCTCCGAGTTCATGAACCCCGCCGGTGTGACCATCGCCCCGGGTGATAGCACCACGGTGGTAATGCGCTCCATCAATACGAACCGCTTCGGCGATAGCTGCGGCGCGCGACGGGTGGAGGGCTTCCTGGTGGGCCTTGCCGGCGATCGGGACGGCGTTACCGTGCCCTTCGACACGACGGCTTGTTCCTCTTCGGTCCCGCAGCTGTCCGTGGGCCAGTTTGGGGCACGCTAGGTAGCGCGACCCAGCAGGCGGCGTAGTAAGACGTTAAACGCGTATATAGTTCAAGGGCGGTTCCCCATCACGGGGAACCGCCCTTGAACTATTTCTAAGCCTAATTCTTAGGCTCAAGGTTATGTGGCAGCTTCGCTCGTTTTAGACGGAGCGGGTGACATCCTCGTGACCAAAGCGCACGGGGCGATCGTAGCCGGAGGGGAGGCCGTGGCCAATGTTGACTACCAGGAAGGGCTGCTCGTTAGTACCGGCCAGGAATTCCTTCTTCAGGCCTTCAAAGTCTGCGCCGGTCATGGGACCTGCGTCCAGGCCGAGGGCGCGAATCGCGGTGATGAAGTAGCCTGCCTGGACGTGTGCATTGAGGTCGGCGGTGGGCTTGGCCAGGTTTTCGTCAGCGTAGTAGCCCTTAATGAACTCCGCGGAGTTGGGGTTGAAGGTGTCTGCCTTCTCGACCCAACCGTGGTCTGCCGAGAGCAGCGCGATCATGGGTGCGGATTCGGCTTTGGGCTTGTTGCCGTCCACCAGGTAGGAGATGAGGTGCTCGCGGGCTTCGGGGCTCTTGATCCAGGTGATGCGCAGGGGCTGGCTGTTGAAGGCGCTGGGGCCGTAGAAGGTGAGCTCCTGGATGCGGCGCAGCTGTTCGTCGGTGACGGGCTCGTCGGTGAAGGAGTAGGCGGTGCGAGGCTCGTGGAAGAGTGCGACGAGCTGTTCTTCGTTTAGGCGGGTCATGATGATTCCTTTACTGAGTTCCCAAATTATTTTACGTGTAAAATATTATGGGGCCTGTATGTTACCTGTCAAGCCATCATCACCCCCGCACCACCCGTATATCAAGTGACCCGTAACACGCGTCATAATTGAAGCATGACCGATGCACTCTCCCACTTCTCCGCCCCCGTCCGCGAGTGGTTCCGCCGCGCCTTCAGCACGCCCACCGCCGCGCAGGAAGGCGCATGGGAGAGCATCCGCGAGGGCCGCAACACCCTCATCATTGCACCCACCGGCTCGGGCAAGACCCTCGCAGCCTTCCTCTGGTCCCTCGACGCCCTCTACCGCGAACACCGTGAGCGGGCCGCCGGCACCGCGCAGCCTCCGCGCGGCACGCGGATTCTCTACATTTCGCCCCTCAAAGCCCTCGGCGCCGACGTCGAACGCAACCTGCGGGCACCGCTGGCCGGCATCACGCGCCTGAGCACCGCGGACACCGGAAGCGTGCCGGAGGAACCTCTCATCACCGTGGGTGTGCGTAGCGGCGACACCCCCGCCCGCGAGCGCCGCCAGCTCATCAGCAACCCACCGGACATTCTCATCACCACCCCCGAGTCCCTCTACCTTATGCTCACCAGCTCCGCCCGCGACACCCTCGCCGGCGTCACCACGGTCATCGTGGATGAGATTCACAACCTGGCCGCCACCAAGCGCGGGGCGCACCTGGCCGTTTCCCTCGAGCGCCTGGACGCGCTCCTACCCGAACCCGCCCAGCGCATCGGGCTCTCCGCGACCATCGAGAACCCCGACGCTGTGGCCCGTTTTCTGGGCGGCGTGCAGCCCGTGAACATCGTCAACAAACCGGTACCCAAGCGCTGGGACCTGAGCCTGAGCGTTCCCGTTCCCGATATGGCGGCCCTCGGCGGGGCAAACGATTACGGGCAGGGGCTCTACGGGCCGGGCGAGGGGGCAGGAGGCGCACCGAAACCGGCCTTTCCCACCGCCATGCCCGTTGCCGGTCCCTCCGCCGACCCTTCCGTAGAAAGCCCCTCCGCCCCCGGCTACACCCTCGAGGATGCCATCGGGGTTTTCCCCACCGCACCCTCGGCCGGTTCCGAGGCTCCCGGAGTGCCCGGGGACGAAACCGGCGGAACGGGCGGAGCCGCCGCGGAGGAGCTCGCATCCTTCGACCTCAACGCCGTTCTTGACCCCGCAGAGGCCTACGCGGAGGCCGCAGGCGGGACGGAGGGGCGCGCCGAGACCTCCATCTGGCCCCGAGTGCAGGAACGCATCGTCGACCACATCGAGAACAACCGTTCTACAATTGTCTTCGTGAACTCCCGCGGGCTTGCCGAAAAGCTCACCGCGGCGCTCAACGACATTCACCTGCGCCGCGAGCTCGCCCGGCGGGGCATCGACCCCGAGGAGTACGCCGCACAGACTGATGTGAACTCCCCCGAGGCCGTGCCTCCCCTGGCCCGCGCCCACCACGGCTCCGTCTCCAAGGAACAGCGCACCCTCATCGAGGAGGCGCTCAAGGGCGGAACCCTGCGCTGTGTGGTGGCCACCAGCTCGCTCGAGCTGGGTATCGATATGGGCCACGTGGACCTCGTTATTCAGGTGGCCGCGCCTCCCTCCGTCGCCTCCGCCCTGCAGCGCGTGGGCCGCGCCGGCCACCGCGTGGGCGATATCTCCCGCGGCGTCTTCTATCCCAAGCACCGCGGCGACCTCCTCGGGGCGACCGTGACCCTCGCGGGCATGCGCAGCGGCACCCTCGAGCCACTCGCAATCCCCGCCAACCCCCTGGATGTGCTCGCCCAGCAGACCGTGGCCGCCTGCGCCCTTGGGCCCATCAGCGTTGACTCCTGGTACGAGGCCCTGCGTCGCAGCGCCCCCTACTCCGAGCTGCCCCGCGCCCTCTTCGACGCCACGCTCGAAATGCTCGCCGGCCGCTACCCCTCCGACGAGTTCGCCGAGCTGCGCCCGCGCATCCTCTGGGATCGAACCCCCACCGAGCAGGCACCCTCCGGCAGTATCGAGGGCCGCCCCGGGGCTCAGCGCCTCGCCGTCACGAGCGGCGGAACCATCCCCGACCGCGGTCTCTTTCCCGTCTACCTCGTCGGCGGGGACGAGGAACGCGGCCCCAAGCGCGTCGGCGAGCTCGACGAGGAAATGGTCTACGAATCCCGGGCCGGCGAGGTCATCACCCTCGGCGCCAGCAGCTGGCGCATCGAGGAAATCACCCACGACGCGGTGCGCGTTACCCCCGCCCCCGGCCTGCCCGCGCGCCTGCCCTTCTGGCACGGCGACCGCGCAGGACGCCCCTACGCCCTGGGCCTGCAAACGGGCGCCTTCACCCGAGCCCTCGCCTCTCTGGAGGCCGCGGATGCACCCGCCGCCCGCCGACAGCTCGAGCAGCTCGGCCTGGACCGCTGGGCCGTGGACAACCTGCTGGCCTACCTGCGCGAGCAGCGCGAATCCACGGGTGCCGTTCCCTCCGACCGGCGCCTCATCGTGGAACGTCACCGCGACGAGCTGGGCGATTGGCGGCTCATCCTCCACTCGCCCCTGGGCTACTCGGTGCACGCCCCCTGGGCCCTCGCGGTGCGCGCCCGCATTATCGAGCGCTACGGCGTGGACGCCTCGGTCATGGCGGCTGACGACGGCATTATCCTGCGCCTGCCCGCGATGGAGGACGTGCCGCCCGGGGCCGACCTCTTCCTCTTCGATCCCGAAGAGCTGGAAGGCATCGTCACCGATAGCGTGGCCGACTCGGCCCTCTTCGGCTCGCGCTTCCGCGAGAACGCAGCCCGCGCCCTGCTACTGCCCCGGCGTAATCCGGGCAAGCGCACGCCGCTCTGGCAGCAGCGTCAGCGCGCCGCGCAGCTTCTGGACGTGGCCCGCAAGTACCCCGAATTCCCCATCCTGTTGGAGACCGCCCGCGAGTGCCTGCAGGACGTGTACAATCTGCCGGCACTGCTACAGGTGCACCGCGCCCTGGAGTCTCGCGGTATTGCCCTGATGGAGGTGGAGACCGAGGCTCCCTCGCCCTTCGCCCGCACCCTGCTCTTCGAGTACGTGGCCGAGCACCTCTACGATGCGGATGCGCCCGCCGCCGAGCGCCGCGCCGCCGCCCTAGCCCTGGACCCGGCCATGCTCGCGGAGCTTTTGGGCACAACCGGGCTGCGCGAGCTGCTGGACCCTGCGGTGCTGACGCAGACCCTGGCCCGCCTGCAGCGCACGGGCGAACGCTACCGCGCCTCCGGGATGGAGGGCGCGGCGGACCTGCTGCGACAGCTGGGCCCGCTGAGCGCAGGGGAGCTGGCCGAGCGGCTCCACCCGGAGTCCGCCGAGCCCGAGCCGACGACTCCGGATCGACCCGACGAGCACCGCCCCGCGGAGCCCCCGGCGAGCGAGGAGTACGCCCGCGAGCTGGCCGAGCGACTCGTGCACGCGCGGCGCGCCTATTCCTTCGAGGGGCCGGGGACCCCGGAAAGCGGCCCGCAGCTCTACTACGCCGCGATTGAGGACGCGGCCCGCCTGCGCGACGGCCTGGGCATTATGCCCGCCGCGGCGCTACCGCTCGCCTTCCTGGAGCCGGTGGCCGAACCGCTCGAGGACCTGGTCTCCCGTTTTGCCCGCACCCACATTCCCTTCGGAGTGCACGAGGCTGCGGCCCACTTCTCGCGCTTGACTCCGGTGGGCACCGGCGTGCTTCTCCCCGTGCTGCTGCGCCTGCAGCGCCAGCGGCGCGTGACCTCCGGCGAGTTCCTGCCCGAGGTGATGCGGGGCGCCTCCGAGCGGGCCGAGGGGCCGGGCGGCTCCCCCGAGTGGGTGGATGTGCAGGTTCTACGCACGATTCGCGCCCGCTCGCTTGCGGCACTGCGGCAAGAGATTGAGCCGGTCCCCGCGCGGGCCTACGGATTCTTCCTGCCCGCATGGCAGAACGTTCGTTCTTTATCGGTACGAGTGGCCCGGCCCCTGGCCGAGGCGAGCGCCTACGGCGCGTACCTCGAGCCGCAACGCACGGCCCGAATTATCGACGAGGCACCCGCGCCCCTCACCTCCGCCGCGCCCGAGAACGCCCGGGAGGAACAGGCCGGCGCGCCGAACGGCGCTCAAGGCCTCGACGAGCCCGCCCTGCAGGAGGAGCTGCTGACCGCCATCGACCAGCTGGCCGGCGTGCGCATGCCCGCCTCCGCTCTGGAAACGCTCATCCTGCCGGCCCGTGTGAAGGGCTACCGCCCGCACCTGCTCGACGAGCTCATGATGACCGGCCGCGTCTTCTTCACCGGGGCCGGTCGGCTCGGCGGCGCCTCCCAGCGCTCCGACGGCTGGATTCGCCTGCACCTGAGCGAGAGCGCGCCGCTCACCCTGGACCCCGGCTACCCCGCGGATTTTCTGCGGGATGAGGAGCCCGAGCTCCTCGAGCGCCTGCAGACCCCCGGCACCCTCGAGCACGCAATCCACGAGGCGCTCGCCCACGGCGGCCTCTTCGTGCCGGCCCTGCGCGAGCGGGTCGTTCAGATTCTCGGTGAGGCGGCGGCCCCCGGCCAGACGGTCTCCTTCCCGGATGCCGCCGAGCTCTCGAGCGCCCTGTGGCGCCTCGTGTGGGCCGGCGTGCTGACGAACGATTCCTTCGGCCCGGTTCGCGCGACGCTTGCGGGGGTCAGGAGCGCGCATCCGACCCCGGCGGCCGCTCCTCGCCTCTCGCGGGTAGGTCGCCGCGGAGCCGGTCGCATCGCGGCGGCGCGAGCCTCGATGGGCCGTTCCCTGCGCGGCGGGTACGCCGGGGGCGGTCCCTCGCCGGTGGCCCCGCAGGATAGCGGCCGCTTCTCTCGCGTAGACTCCCTACTGGGCGAGCCTCTGGACCCCACGGTGGCTGCCCTGGCGCGCGCCGACCTGCTCTTGGACCGCTACGGCGTGCTTACGCGCGGTTGCCTGCAGGGCGAGGACTCCCCCGGCGGCTTCAGCCAGCTCTACCGCATCTACTCCGAGGCCGAGGACCGTGCGCTCGTACGCCGCGGCTACTTTATCGAGGGCCGGGGCGCCGCACAGTTCGCGGCCCCCGCCACGGTGGATGCGCTACGCTCGGCGGCCGACCGCCTCGGCCCGCGCGATGAGCGACCGCGCCGCACCGCGACCGAGGAGGTGTTCGGCACGTTCACGGTGACGCTTCTGGCCGCCACGGACCCGGCCAACCCCTACGGTGCCGCGCTCGCCTGGCCCGAGCTGTCGAAGCTCTCGGAGGGCTCGGCACCCCTGCGGCACCGCCCGGCTCGCAAGGCCGGCGCCTGCGTGGTGCTCGTGGATGGTGCGCCTGTGCTCTACCTGGAGCGCGGCGCGAAGACCCTGCTCATCTTTACGACCGACCCGGTTCTGCTCGAGGCGGCCGCCCCGGCCATCGCGCGCATGATGGACTCGGGCGGCATGGATAAGATCTCGATTGAGAAGGTCAACGACGTGGAGCTTCTCACCGACTCCCCCACCCTCAACCGGCAGGGTGAGGATCCGGTGCAGATTCTGCGCCGCGCCCTGCAGCATCAGGGGTTCTACGCCACGGTGCGCGGGCTCTCCATGCGCCGGCCTCTCTAGCACCGGCTCGCCCGTACCGGTTTAGGACGACTCCCCGACGCGACGAGGCATCTGCGAGGGGCCTTCCGCGCACGACAAAGCGCCCCGCGCCTGCCCATGAGGGAGGTGCGGGGCGCTCTGCGTTCCCTACTCACAAACCGGATGGTATTCCGGGAATCCGCCGCGCTCTCGGGGTCCTCGAGACGGTGGGCCGTGGCGCGATACCTCGGCCCACCGGCTCGAGCCCGGGGGCCCGGCGGAGGAATATCCGTCCGGGGATCCGCGGCCCCATTGTCGTCGAATCCTGCAACCATACATCGGAGAGGGAAGTTTGCGGACCGTGAGGCTAGTAGCCTCCGGTGAGGGTATCGACGGCACCCAGGCACAGGTCAATGGCTTCTTCCAGCCCCAGACCGCGGGTGCGCACGGTACGCTGGTCGCGGGGGTTGAGCTGCACGACGTGCAGGGCGAAGTAATCCACGAGCTGCAACCAGCCGCCGAGAATGACGCGGGTGCGGTCGTTAATCGGCATGCCGGTACGCTTGAGCATCCATTCGAGGTAGTCCGTGGGGTTATTGGGGAAGTCCTCACCGCCGGGGGTGGGGACGCCCGCCACCACGAGGAAGTACGTGCGCAGTGCGTTGCGCAGGGCCTCTTCGGGGTTCTCGTGATGCTCGCCCAACGCCTCGAGAACCGCCTTAGCTTCGCGGCGGGTGACCGCCGCGGCGAGCGAGTCCTTGCCGGGGAAGTAGTGGTAGAGCAGCGCGCGGGTGATGCCCGCATCGCGAGCGATGGCGCTCATGGATGCGCCGAGCACGCCCTTGCGCGCAAAGTGTTCCGAAGCCACCTGAAGAATCTGCTCTTCACGCTCGTGCGGTTCCATTCGCAACGCACCCGCGGTGCGGTGTTCTGCGCCCTGTTCGGTGGACGGCGCAGAAACTTTAGCCTCGGCGACTGTGCCTTGAGGTGCGTGTGAAGTGTCAGATTGTACCGGTGCAACCGGGGGAGTTCCTTTAATCTCTGCTTCCTTACGCTGTTTCTGTCCCATTTCGACCCCTTCGTTCGATTTTTCGAACTTCTGTGTCTTAATCGTAACGCTTTAATGCGCTTCTCAGCCTTTTTAAAAGTATTTATGACGTAGGCTATTCAGCCTACCAGGTCTCTATACGCTTCACATCTTTTAATCTGCAATGGGCTATATACTCTAAATGAAGTATTTATTACTGATGGTTTGACAGGGTTTTCGAAAATAACGTATATATTCATTTGTTTTTGTAAAACTAGCTTTATTTTTTTAAATTAAATCTTGAATATTTTCAAAAATGTGTGAGTATTTCGTTTTTATCCCCACCTATTCCCACAAGCGCAGATGAGTGTCAGATAAATCTGCGATTCCTCTAGGCCACCGCGCCAACCGGTACAGTAGAGCCATGCCCACCCACGATTCCCACCGCGACACGCCGAGGGCCCGTAACACCCCGGAGCTGAGCACCTCCACCCGGAGCACCTCTGTGCAGAAAACCTCCGCGCAGCACGCCAAGCCCGCCCGCCGCACGCATCGCCGCCTACTGACCCCTCCGCTGGCGCAGAAGAACGGCATCGACCCCATCCAGCTCGTGCTCCCCCACCCCGAGGAGCTCCCGGAGGCACTCGCCCCCAGCGGACGCGCCCCCGCCACGATTGCCGACTACCTCATCGCGCGCTTCTACCCGAACGACCCGCAGATTATTCACTCCCGCTTCGAAACCGGCGAGGTGCGCCTGGATGACGGCACGGTGCTGACCACCTCCAGCCCCTACGCGCCCGGCGAGCGCATCTGGTACTTCCGCGAGCTCGCCGATGAGCCCGAACTCCCCTCCGACATGCCGGTACTCTACGAGGACGAGCACGTGCTGGCCATCGACAAACCCCACTTTCTGCCCACCACCCCGCGCGGTTCCTATATCGCGCAGACCGCGCTGACCAAGCTACGCGTGCGCGAGGGCAACCCGCTGCTCATCCCAATTCACCGACTCGACCGCCCCACCGCCGGGGTGTTGCTCTTCGCCAAGACGGTTCAGGCGCGCCGCCCCTTCCAGATGATGTTCCAGCACCGCCTGGTATCGAAAACCTACCGCGCCGTGGCCCCGGTGCCCGCCGACCCCACCGCCGCCGAACAAGCCCTGAGCGCGGAGGGGCTGCGGGTGCGCTCGCACATTCAGAAGGTGCGCGACGTGTTGCAGGTCCGGCAGCTCTCTGAGACGGAGTGCGTGGCGCGGGGCGTGGAGCCGAACACCCTCACCACCGCGCGCATCCTGGAAACCTTCACCCCCGACCCGGCCGATGCCGAGGCCTGGGGCGTCGAACCCGGCCGCCCGTGGGGCCTCTACGACCTCGCCCCGCACACCGGTAAGACCCATCAGCTGCGCGCGCACCTGAACCTGCTGGGCGCCCCGATTCTTGGGGACGTACTCTACCCGCGTGTGCTCCCCGACGGACCCGACCGCTCCGAGCACCCGCTGCAACTACTGGCCTACACCTTGAGCTTCAAACATCCCATCACCGGCGAGCCCATCAGCCTGCGCAGCGGCCGCACATTAAGTGCATGGGAGCGCAAGAACAGCGCGGTGCGGGAAGCAAGCTGAACCCCCGGAGGGACCGGTGATGACCCGGCACCAAAAAATGCGATAATGCAGAAGTAAGACTTCACCGTACACATATAGAGGGCACCGTGAATTCCCAGCCGTCTTCCCACACCGCGCACTCCCCGGCATCTATGAGCGAGTACGCGGAACGCACCTCCTCCCACGCCGAGGCCGCGGCCGTCAGCGTCACCGACACCTTCGTGCACCGTATTCTTGGCGTTCCCGGCGCCCTCATCGGTTCGGTGCAGGTGCCCGACCCGCGCCCGCTGAGCCAGCGTCTCAACACGTGGCACTACTGGTGGCAGGCCCACCTGCTCGAGTGCATCATCGACGCCGGCCAGCGCCACCTGCGCGAGGGTCGCATCACCGAGGCTCAGGAGCAGCTGCACCGTGCCCGCTCGCTGCTGCGCGGCATCAACGTGCGCAACCTTGGCCGCTACGCCAACGACTACTTTGACGACATGGCCTGGCTGACCCTCGCGGTGGGCCGCATGAACTCCTTCTCGATTGAGCTGACCGGCGCAAACGACGTGGCCGCGCAGGACGCCGGGGCCGCCCTCTTCGAGCAGCTCGCCAAGGGCTTCGCGCCCGGCGGAGGCATGAGCTGGCGCAAGTCCAAGCGCGACTTCGTGAACGCCGCGGCCACCGCACCGGCAGCTATCGCATACGCTCGCGCGGGTGACCCGCACACCGCCGCCGCCCTCATTGACTGGATGAACGCAACCCTCTGGGACGCAGAACGTTCGCTCTATATGGACGGCGTGAACGTTCGCAGCGAGGAGTACGAGCTCGAACGCGGCGAATTCACCTACAACCAGGGCACCGCACTGGGTGCCCTGCTGACCCTGGCCGCGTCCGGCGTGCCCTGCGAGGTGGATCCCGTCGAGCGTGCGGAACGCCTCATCGTGGGCATCGTGAAGCACATGACCGAGGAGGTCGAATTCGTCTCAGGGGCGCGCCGCCGCATCCTCATCTCTCACGGTGACGGCGACGGCGGCCTGTTCACCGGCATTCTCGTGCGTTACCTGGGCATGGCGGCGTCCTCGCCGCTGCTTAGTGATGAGGCGCGAGCGCTTGCCTCGACTCTGGTGTACTCGACCGCACGCGCCCTGTGGGAGGGTCGCCGCGAGTTCGACCCCAACCTGCCGATGAACGAGTACGGCATTGACCCGAATGAGATTCGCGGTAAGGCGCT
>ERZ772928.644-NODE-644-length-15463-cov-11.053089_pt1 | contig 15463 bp, 17 predicted proteins | sample MGYA00511686_ERZ772928 | MGnify/ENA primary metagenome ERZ772928 (study PRJEB29015, sample SAMEA2738063) | human oral metagenome | biome: human oral; feature: human-associated habitat; material: saliva | place: China | collected 2219 ... | reverse complement strand
TAAGGGCAAGGTTACGACCCATTACGGCCATACCAACAACACCAAAGTTTGCTTTAGTCATGTGACACTCCTCTTTATAGTTTGCCTATATTCTACCATTTTTTGACATCAAATGAAAGTAGAAAATAGCTTCCCACTTCTCCAAGAGAGAGAAGATCATACAAGTCATTTGATCTTAAAAACAAAAGTGCCCGAGAAACAGTTCTCAGACACTTACTTATGAATGGCATTAATCTTCTTTTGAAGCTAATTCATCCGCTTCAATGACCGGTTGTTCTCCTTCTTTGAGTTTGTTGACCGTCATATTGACCCCAAGAGCTCCTGCTAGCAATTGACGAATATCAAATCCAGCTCCTTGAGAGACTTGGTCGATACTTTGCATAATATCGCCCACCATCTTAGAAGCATTGCCTTCACCATACATGGTGATCTTATCCACCTTGGTTAATGGTTCAGCGACAGCACGCGCAATTTCAGGCAACTTGTCAACGACCATTTCAGTAATGGCTGCTTCTTGCATTTTCTTCATCGCTTCGGCCTTTTGGTCCAAACCTTTGGCTTCGGCTTCCAATTTCAAACGAATTGCCTCTGCCTCTGCACGACCTTTGGCTTCAATCGCTTCGGCCTCTTGCAATTGGGCAAATTTCTCAGCTTCGGCTTGAGCTTTCCGAGCTTCGGCTTCTTTTTGTGTTTCGAAGAGTTCTGCTTCTGCCTTGCGTTGGCGTTCGATCAATTCTGCTTCTGCAGCTTGTTGACGCGCATATTTTTCAGCTTCGGCTTGTTTGCGGATGTTGGCATCCAATTCTTGCTCACGGACCTTAACTTCGCGCTCTTTGACTTCCGCTTCTTTTTCTTGTTTCATGATATTGGCTTCAGCTGCCACACGCTCTTGTTCACGACGTTGCACTTCTGCCTCAATCCCTTTAGCAGCATCTGCCTTGGCTTGGGCAATATCTGCTTCTTGCTTGAGGGCTGCTTGTTTGAGTTTTAATTCGTTTTGTTTTTGCGCAATTTCAAGATCGGCTGCGACACGTTTGTCGTTGGCCAATTTATCTTGTTCTGCTTCGACTTCCTTGCGTTCGCGTTCTGCTTTGGCTTTGGCAATCAAGGCATCTTTCTTAATGGTTTCAACATTTTCAATCCCGAGGTTATCGATGACTCCCCCTTCATCAGAGAAGGATTGAACCGTAAAGGCGATGACTTCTAGACCCATTTTGGCCAAGTCTGGCGCTACGTTGTCTTGCACTTTTGAGGCAAACTCTTGACGGTCATTGACCATCTTACGGAGCTCCATCTGACCGATCACTTCCCGCAAGTTTCCTTCCAAGACATCTTGGACAGAATTGGAAATATCTGTCGTATTCCAGTTCAAGAAGTTCTCTGCAGCACGGGCAATCATCTCATCGGTTGTACCGATTTTTAATTTAACAGCTGCATCGGCACGGACGTTAATGAAGTCCAGTGTTGGGACTGCTTCAGATGTCCGAACATCTGTCGAGAATTGCTCAATATCAAGATAAGAGCGTTGTTCGACAAAGGGAATCATAAAGCCAGCTTTCCCACGCAAGTGACGTTGCTTCCGAAGACCGGTAATGACCACGACTTCGTTGGGTTTAGCGTTCACATAACCTTTAACAAGCAAAATCAAAATAATAACTGCGACTATTAGGCCGGTAATCAACCAACCTGGAATAAATAAAGTATCCATACTTTTTCTCCTTTTTTAGAGGTCTCCCCTCTGTTGTTTATTAATCCTAGTATATCAAAAGAAGGCCTTTCCTCAAAGAAAAGACCTGTATTTATGTCTAAATTTATCAAATGCAATCTCTAGCTTATTCTTCGTCAAACAATCCATTTAGACCAGCGAAAGGACTGTTTTCTTCTTTCTTGATCGCTTGAGCGGCTTGGTATTCTTCTTCGGATAGGATTTTCCAATCATTGCCTTCGATAAAACCTTGTCCAGCCTCTTCTTCTGGAGTGAGAACCTTGAGAGGAATATTGAGCAGAATATTATCCGCTACACTCTCACTCAGGTCAATCTTCCCACCTTCGATTGGAAGAATCAAGTCTTCCTCTAGGGCCTCGATATCTGCGTCAGACTGTACATCCTCCGCAAACACCTCTGTTACAGGATAGCTCTCTTGAAGCTCAACAGGCTCCATGCTTCGGCTAGATGCCAAAACGATGGTATAGCTCAACTGGTAATCCAAGACATAGAGGCCTGTATCATAGGCTACTCGTCCTGTCGCTGTCACATTCTTTAAATCAAGAATTTCTGGATTACGCTTTTGCAATTCCTTTAGCAAATCCAACTCTTGATCAAAGGCTAGTCCTTCAGGATTTTTACGGATTTCTTGTGTAAATAGGTTCATTCTTTTGTCCTCAAATCTTCTAGATACTACTAGTATATCATGAAGCTGCCCCTCAACCAAGAAGTCTCCTCAAAAATTTGTTATAATCATGAAAAAAGATACAGTAACTAGGCCAATTGGTGTTGTACACAAGGTCCCACCATCTCTTGGACAAAAGAGGGTCACTGGCTAGGGCATTGAGCAATGTTAGATAGAGGAGAATTCATGAAAGATATCGGAGCAGTTTTTCGGCAAATACGTGAAAGTCGCCACATCTCTTTAGAGGAGGCTACGGGTGGCGAATTTTCACGCTCCATGCTATCTCGATTTGAAAGAGGGGAAAATGACCTGACCACGCAACGGTTTTTTCATGCTCTTCAACAAATCAAAACGAGCCTCAGTGAGTTTTCCCATCTATCTGGAATCGATCAGCACTCTTTTATTCCCAAATTGTTGAAAGAGCACTATGAAAACATGAGCTTGGAACACGACCAAGCCTTGTACCAAAGCTACCAGCTAGCCTATCAGAAACATCACAAAAAAGAAGACCTCTTAGCCAGCATTATTCTCAAAGTCCAAATGCTTGGCTTCTATCCTGAGGTGGAGTTAGCCGTTAGCCAAGAGGAACTGGATTTTCTCCATGATTATCTCTTCTCTGTCACAATCTGGGGAAATTTTGAATTGAACCTGTTCTCTCTGACCTCTCCTCTTTTCTCTAGTCAGCTCTATCGACAATATACAGAAGAGTTGGTTCAACGGGAGGATTTCAAGCTTCTCCTAGATTCCTCTCGCACTGCCCTTAACTCTATTTTTCTTAATGGCTTCTTTCTGGCCATTAGTTCAAATGAATTTGAAGACGCGACCTATTTTGATCAGTTGATCAAGGACCACTTTTACGCTGAAAATGAAGCCTACCTTCGGACGGTTTATCTCTACGCCAAAGGAGAATTTCTTTATCGAAAGGGAGAAAAAGAAGCTGGTCTTGAAAAGATGGAGCAGGCCATTCAGGTCCTATCCATTCTTGATTGCAAGGACAGCACCAACTACTACAAACAAAGCATGCAAGAACTCATCAAAGAAACCTAAAAAACTCACAGATCAATTCTGTGAGTTTTCTTGTTGAAAATATGCAACTTTTTGTTTTTCTTGTTTTTGAGGTCTACAATAGGATCATCAAGCAAAGAAAGAAGGTCCCTTCCATGATGACCAAACTAAAAAGATACTTACTTCATTTGTTTCTTAAGCATACCAGCGTCTACCTAAAAGATCAGAAACTTCTTCTCTCTGAAAAGGAGAAGTTGGACCTCTTCAAACAGATCTTTCGATCCATCAAACAAGTCCTACAAACTAATCACGCGAAGGAGGAAGGCTCATGAAACTCTTAGCTCGTAATAAAATTTTTGCCTTACTTAGTCTTTCTCGCTTTTTGAATACCCTTGGCGCTGCCATCTACAATCTGGTCTTTGTGGTCTTTGCTGCCAGTATGCCACAACCGAGCTTAGCAGTTGGCATTGCCAATCTCATTGTATTTATTCCTAGCCTCTTTACCATTTTTGTCGGGATGAAGGCTGACCGCACGAAGAAAAAAGCTAACTGGTTGATCCGCATTGGCTATCTTCAAGCCATCCTCTTCATCCTTATTGCTCTCATGACCAAGATTCCGGGTTACCTAGCCTTTTCGATTGTTTGCTTCTTAAACATTGTTTCAGATTGTTTGAGTGATTATCGCGGAGGCTTGCAACTCCCTATCATGAAAAAGAACATCCCCGACGAGGATTTGATGGAGGCCTATTCCTTCAACCAACTACTTAGTATGGTCTGCTCGATTTCTGGACAAGCCCTAGGGGTTTGGCTGCTAGCCATCAGCCATCAAAATTTTGCTCTGGTCGCTTCAATCAATGCGCTGGCTTTTCTCCTGTCTTCCACTTGTCTCCTGATGAGAAAAAAGCAGCTGATACATGATCCCGTCATTGAGCCCAAAAGTAAGAATTCTTTGGTACACGAATGCCAAGAGATGTACCAGAACGCCAAAAGTATTTTTGCAGATGAGGATGTCCACCACTTTGGCAAGTTGCTCTTCTCATTGGTTCTCATCAATGCCCTAGGAGGATCCATCTCTGGTATCTACAATTTGCAACTGCTTCACTCCCCCTTCTTTCAGTTGAGCTTTAGCCAATCCCTCTTGATCTTAGAGGCAGTGACTATTTTAAGCATGGTCTGGGCTAGCTTGACACCCCATGACTATTTTTCCAAGCAATCGCTCCACCATATCCTCCTGTGGATAGCAGGTGGGCTGACCATGCTTGGGTTCACAAATATCCTGGGACACTGGGACATTCTTTCCCTTCTACTCATCACTTTCCTTGGTTATCTTGTAGCAAAAATCAACCCAAAAGTTTCCAGTCTTTTAATGAGCAAATTACCCGCTGAAAAATTAGCTTCTACCTCTAGCTTTTTGGGATTGATGGTCAGCTTTGCTATGCCACTTGGGACAGTTCTCTTTTCTAGTCTAGCTATCTGGAGCCTTCCCCTAGCGTGGGGAATCTTTGCCATCCTTGGTTTCACTACCCTCCTCTTAACAACCAAATAAAAAAACCACCGTTTGGTGGATTGAGATTGAGGACAAAGTCATCTTAAAAACTTTCCTTAGGTGAGGACGGACGTCAGCGAACTTCGAAGAAGTTCCATGACTAATTATTGAGCCTAAGGTCTCAATAATTCCGAGTGCCTGAAACTAAATAGCTTCAGGCACTTTTCTCACGGCGGAAAGTTTCAATAGATGAGTTAATAATTCTAAAGAATAAATTTCTTTTATTTGTATAGAATTTATTAGATTTATAAAGAAAAACAGTTTTCCTACACTCTCAATCCTGCTAATGATGGATTTACTTTACATGTTTCTTAATCTTTCAACCCGCTCAGCTATGGGTGGGTGGGTATAAAAGAGCTTTTGAAAGCCGGATTCTTTTTTTGGATCGTTGATAAAGAGAGCACTGCTCGCATCATCGACATGTCGTTGCATTGGTTCGCTATTGTCTAGCTTTAACAGAGCATTGATCATCCCTTGAGGATTCCGCGTCAATTCAACACTTGAAGCGTCTGCTAGGAACTCCCGTTGACGAGAAATGGCTAACTGGACCAAGGTCGCTGCTAATGGCGCTAAAACGATGGTAAGCAGGGAAAGAATCAACATAACAATCTCTAAACCACTGCTACCTTCTCGATCATCGTCCCGGTTACGACCACCGCCCCACCACATCATCCGGCCACCAATGCTAGAAAGCATCGTAATGGCACTGGCAAGGGCAACTGCAATCGTCGAGATGCGAATATCGTAATTGCGAATGTGGCTGACTTCGTGTCCGATAACTCCCTCCAATTCCTCACGGTTCATCACAGCTAGAAGGCCTGTTGTCGCTGCAACAGCTGCATTTTGAGGATTAGACCCTGTCGCAAATGCATTCATCGAAGGATCATCCACAATATAGACCCGAGGCATGGGGATCTGAGCTACCATAGCCATATCTTGTACAATATGGTAGAGTTGAGGGGCTTGCTCTTCCGTCACCTCACGCGCTCCGTTCATCCGCATGACAACTTCGGTTGATTGGAAAATCATGCTAAAAGCATAAATCCCACCAATAATCAAAGCAAGGATGATGCCACCAAGGGAGGAACCTAACCAGAGGTAGCCAACGGCTGCTCCGATGAGAGCCAAGAGTATGAAAAAAGCAATAAGGAGAATCCAGGTTCTCCTTTTATTGCTTGCAATTTGGTCAAACAGCATATTAGTCTCCTAATCCGCTAAAGTCCACCTTTGGTACTGCTTTTTCTTCTTCAGGCACTTGAAGGAATTCGGCTTGTTTGAAGCCAAACATTCCAGCAATCACATTTGTTGGGAAAGTTTCCAATTTCACATTGTAGTTGCTTGTGACACTGTTGTACAATTGACGAGCATAAGAAATTTTATTTTCTGTGTTAGTCAATTCTTCTTGCAATTGCATGAAGTTAGTGTTAGCTTTCAAGTCTGGGTAGTTTTCGGCAACCGCAAAGATGCCTGCTACTTGACGTGAAAGAGCATCACTGGCTGCCATCGCTTCTGCCGGTGAAGTAGCTTGAGCCACTTGTTGGCGAAGTTGAGTTACTTTTGCTAGTGTATCTCCTTCGTACTTGGCATAGCCTTTAACGGTTTCGATCAAGTTTGGAATCAAGTCATTCCGACGTTTCAATTGCACATCAATTTGACTCCAAGCTTCACGAGTTTGCATGCGGCTTTTCACCAAACCGTTGTAAACTCCTACTACAATCAACACAAGGACCACAATGATCCCAAGAATAATCCAAATCATTTTATTGAATTCCTTTCATTTCTTTCTACCAGTATATCAAATTTCCCTTATTTTGTGGTAAAATTATCTTATGAAACCAGAAGAATTTTATGTCCATTTAGCCGACCTCGGCTTCCCATTAACTGATCGACAAAAAGAACAATACGAACGCTATTTCGAGCTCCTCATAGAATGGAATGAGAAAATTAATCTCACCGCTATCACCGATAAAGACGAAGTCTATCTCAAGCATTTTTATGATTCTATCGCGCCTATTTTGCAGGGCTTAATTGAAAATCAACCTATCCGTCTTTTGGATATCGGAGCTGGTGCTGGCTTTCCCAGCCTTCCTATGAAGATTCTTTTCCCTGAACTGGATGTGACCATCATTGATTCTCTCAATAAGCGGATTAACTTTCTCCACCTGCTGGCTGAAGAGTTAGGCTTGAGCGGGGTTCATTTCTATCATGGACGGGCTGAGGATTTCGCACAAGACAAGGCCTTCCGTGCTCAATTTGACCTTGTGACTGCTCGTGCTGTTGCCCGCATGCAAGTCCTTTCTGAGCTGACCATTCCCTATCTGAAAGTAGGAGGACGACTGCTCGCACTTAAAGCTAGCAATGCTCCAGAAGAGTTGGAAGAAGCAAAAAATGCCCTCAACATCCTTTTTAGCAAGGTCGAAAACAATCTACATTATGAATTGCCAAATGGAGATCCTCGTTACATCACTGTTGTGGAGAAGAAAAAAGAAACTCCTAATAAATATCCAAGAAAAGCTGGCATGCCCAATAAGCGGCCATTATAAAATCAACTCAAAAGAAGAGGCTGGGACAAAAGTCCTAGCCTCTCAATTGTCTTTGGATTGTCGAGCAAGACGCAGTGGTTGAGTGGGCTCTACTACGCTGATTTCATCTGCTGTTACAGCCCTACTCAACTGTGCGGAGGTGGGAATACGAAATCGAATTCTAACGAATTACCGATTTCTGTCCCACTCTCCAGTGAATTATTGAGTCAAATCAATTCGCTGGGCAATCTTTTTAATCAAAATAGCTCCGACAATCAGGGAAGCAAATTCACCCAAACCAGTTGTCAACCAATTCAAGAAGAATGGTGTTTTGTTTAAGATATGTAATTCTAAGGCAATCGTAAACATAGAGAGGGCAAAGAAAATTGAGAATAAGAAATGATCCTTGCGAATCCATCCATTAAAGAGATCTGTCTTTTCATAACGTTTAAAGAGATATACTCCAAGTGTAACGAAGATCAAAGTAGATCCACCACCAACGACCACGTCGACAATCCCATAACTCAAAAAGTTAGAAATCATACACCCAATGGTAACTGACCAAATATATTTCCGATTGTAGAAAGCCATGAAGTTGAGCATTTCAGAGACACGGAATTGGATCTCATTGCTTCCGATGGCATTCAATGGGGGAGTAATGGTCAAGGCCACATAGAGAGCTGCAACTAGGGCAATCTGTGCCAAGTCACGAACAGTATAGTTTTTCATCGTTTTCTCCTTTAGCGGTTTTTCCGCGTCTAATATGCTTGGTGAAAGAAGCTAAGCACCAAGGGTTGATCTTTGCCAATGAACCCTTGTTGTTAGAGTTGCATTCGACAAATCAACTTTCTAAGTATAGCACAAATAAGGAAATTATGATAGACTAATTGTATGAAAAAACTACTCCATCGAATCTTTAATAATGAAATTTTAGCCTACCTGATCTTTGGTGTTGCTACAACGATCGTTTCTGTTGCTACCCGGCTGATTGTTTTCCAACTGACAGATCAGGAACAACTAGCTACCTTGATTGGAAATATTGCAGGGATTCTCTTTGCCTTTGCTACCAACGATACTATTGTCTTTAAACAAGAAAGAAAAGGCTGGTTTAAACGGTTAATTGTCTTCTCTTTCGCTAGAATGGGCACTCTCGTTCTGGATCTCCTGATGACCACAATCTTTGTGACCCAGTATCCGCAAATCATTGGTCAGTTTGTCAACATGAATCGTACGGCTATCAATACCATCGAAACCTTTGCTGCCCAATTTATGATTGTCATTTTGAACTATGTTTTCAGTAAACTATTTGTCTTTCGAAATAAGAAATAAGTTCCAAGTAACCAAGAAATACCGTCAGAACCTTCATGGTCTCCGACGGTATTTTTTATACTTCCAGACTAGCTACTTGGGCAGTAAAATAAGTAATCTTTCCTTCTACCCCAAAATAGTCCTTGACTAGGGCTTTTAATTCGTCCATGGCAGCTTGGGCGCGTTCCGCTTGCTCTTCAGTCACTGCTTCCATCACAAGAATAGCCTGTTGAGTTTCTTCTGTCAGCATGGTCCTTTGAGCTTCCCGCCAGTTTAAACAACGGCAAACAGCCCCTTCTTGGTCATAATAGATGATCTCTTCCGGCAAAGCTGGAGCATCTTCCTCAGCTCCTAATGGGAAGAATGGCTCTCCACCCTTGGCTTTTCCTAAAGATAAGCCTCCAGCTAACTTTTCCATATCCTCACCACCACAAGGGATAGCATAGGCAAGAGATACACTATTATACAAATCCACTAAAGGATTAATGGGATAAAACTCCCGTCCTTGCGAAACACGTTTCAATAAGGCTTCAATGGAAGAACGGGCTCCTTTTTTGGTCTTAAATTTGGTAAAAGCCTGACGCCATTCCTGAACGACTGGGCTGGCAGTGAATTGTTCATCATCGATGAAGACTTTTGATCGAGCGACTCCCTTGTCGAGTAGATCCTTAAAATAGGGATCCTTGCTCTCGTCGACATGATTGTCGATTCCTTCTACAGTCATCACCACTACTTGTGCTTGGGGAAATAAATCCCAAAATTCCTGGTCTATTGTAACTTTCATTTCTTTTCCTCACTATAATTTCTTTTTTGGCCTTTTTTTACTAGCTCCCAATCTGCTGCGACGTTTTCACTCATCTTTGCAAGCCATTTTTCTAATTGAAGAATTTCTGCTTGTGAAAAACCTTTTAAAGCAGTCTTCTCAGAATATTCATGCTCAGCAAGTATAAAAGGATAAAGCGCTTGTCCCTTTTCCGTTAGGATCCATTTTTTTATCTTTTGATTTGAATGATCGTTTAGTTCTTGGATAAATCCTTTATCCGCTAATTTTTTGACAGAGCGGGCCACTGTTGAGCGGTCCATTTTTAATAGATCAGATAATTCCTCTTGAATGATCCCTGGGTGCTCTCCAATCCGTACCAAATACAAGTATTGGCCTCTCGCCAGCTCCAAATCTCGGAACTCAATATTAGCAATCGAATCTAAGGCTCGAGCAATGATGCCAATCTCTCTTAGAACCTTCATTTGCTCCTCCTTTCCTTAAAATTGAGTTTATCACATTTTTATTGCATTTGCAACAAAAAATTCAAAAATAACAAAAAGCCGGATGAAAACCGGCTTCTTCATATGTTGTTTCTTTAAAATTATTCTTGATTTTTTCTCAAATTTTTAAGATGAAAACGACGCTTGAGTGAAGCTTCTTTTTGGTGAAAAGCTACTTGAGCTGACTTGTACTTGGCCACCACATCCCCGTCTTTTGTTTCGAATCGTGCTTCAATCGCATATTGAATACTAGCATTTAAGATACAGCCAATAATCAACACCTTGGCTACTAAAATAAACCAGAACATAATGACTGCTAAAAGGACCGACCCGAAGAAACGAGCATCTAAGAAACTCGTGATATAGCGATCGACATATTTCCAGAAAATATTCAGGGTCAAATAAAGAACTGCTGTTACAAAGATAGCTCCCGGAAAGACATAGCGAAACTTAGGAATTTTGATATTGGGTAGCGTGTAATAGAGCAAGAGCAAGGTCAAAAAGAGAAGAACGTAAACCGAAGGTCCTGAAATATTTAGAAGACGAAGGTAGATACTTTCATCAAACTTGAAAATCTCATAGACCGAACGAATAATCATACGGCCAAATATAGTCAAAACGAGAGATAGACCGAACAGACCTTGTAGAGCAAAACTAATCAAGATACTGAAAATTCTCGCCCAGATAATCCCCCTCTCCTTCTCCACTCCATAACTTTTATTGAAGGCCCTTTGCAGGTAGGCGATACACTGTGAAGAGACCCATAAAGCAGAAATGATGGAGAAACTCAGCAAACCAGTAGACGGCTTGGTAAGCACCGATGAAATAACTTGCAAAACAATGCGGTACATGGAAGCAGGTAAGACTTCACGCAAGGTCAGCAAAATCTGAGTCGGACGAATCTGAAAGTAAGGAAGGATATTGGCTGCAATCAACAATAAAGGGAGAATCGAAATCAATAAATAATAGGCTACTGCTATACTAGTAATATCCGATTCAGAGGCCATATAAAAGCGCAGGAATCCCTTAATAAAGGGTCGTTGGCCTAGCCATTTTAGAAACTTTTTCATATCTTGCCTTTCCCTAAACAAAGTCATAAAAAGAGAAAAGAGCGAAACCGTTTTATTTATTCAGCTCCATTCTTTCCTCTCTACTTTTTTTAATAGGTTCCTTCTTCACCTTGACTGGTCAAAATAACAGGACCATCTTTCGTAATCACAAACTGATGTTCGTACTGACAAGAAAGACCACCGTCAAGAGTTTTGTGGGCCCAACCTGTCTTCATATCGGTATCGATTTCCCAAGTTCCAGTATTAATCATTGGTTCAATGGTCAAAACCATCCCCTCACGTAAGCGCAACCCGCGTCCTGCACGTCCATAGTGGGGAACCATTGGTTCCTCATGCATTGTCGGACCGACTCCATGACCGACCAAGTCACGGACCACTCCGTATCCTTTGCTTTCAGCATATTCTTGAATAGCTGCTCCGATATCACCTAGGCGGTTTCCGACAACTGCTTGTTCAATCCCCTTGTAGAGACATTCCTTGGTGACATCCATGAGATCTTTTACTTCTTGGGATACATTCCCAACTGCATAAGCCCAACAAGAATCCGCCAAACCACCAGAATAGTTTTCAGTATACTTTTTCACCTGAGCTACATTATCAAAGTCTAGTTTTGAAACATCAACAACAGACTTATCTAATGGCTCTGATAAGACCATATCCACCTTTAAGAGGTCACCTTCTTTTAACAGATAGTGGCGAGGAAAGGCATGAGCTACTTCATCATTGATCCCACAACAAGTTGCATAGGGATAGTCCATCAGACTTCCTTCCACACCGATCTGGAGGGGCAAGACATTGGCTTCTTTACAGCGACGTCGAACATACTCTTCTACTTCCCAAAGATCAAGACCTGGTTTGATCAAATCCCGAAGGCCAATATGAATACTGGCAAGAAAGTCTCCTGCACGGTCCATGGCTTCGATTTCACGCTGTGATTTCAATGTAATCATCTATTCCTACTTCCATTCTAATTAATTTTCAAAGTAACGGTGGCTTTCGTGACCAACTGCAGATTCAAATACAAATCAAAATCTATAATAGCTGATCGTCTTGTTTGGCGAACAATACGCGTTTCAATCCGCAAGGTATCGTCCACTTGAACAGCTTGAAGATAATAGACCAACAGCTGTTCAATAATTAAATTTTTTCCAGAATTCATCATGAGCTGGCGAGTGACCGTTGTTAAAACTTCAGTGAGAACGCCATTCGAGAGAACGCCACTTTTTTCTAACATACTCGGTTCAACCGTCAGTTCAAAATGATTGGCTTGTAGAACCACTTTTTGGCTGATTTGTTCACTAAAGGTTGGTAATCCAGACAATTGTTCCTTGCTCATCCGGTCCATAACAGCACGACGAGTAATGACCCCTAACAGGGTCTGATTGCTCCGTATAACAGGGATCATCTCAAAATCTTCTGCAATCATGCGTTGACTGACATTGGCGATACTAGAGGAGAGGTTTGTCGTAAAGACCGTACGTGACATGACCTTATCCAGAGTTGTCTGGGGTGTCTTATCTCCGGCATCCCGCATAGTCACTACTCCAACAACCATTTGGTGTTGATTGACGACAGGAAAGCGACTAAAACGGCTCTTTCTCACCAAATCTAGATAGTCCCGAACGGTATCTGTTTCCCGTAAAAAACCATATTCATGCATAGGTGAATAGACTTGTTCAACCGTTAATATGTCTGTTTTGATTTGCATGTTGGCGAGAGCGCGATTGATCATGGTCGCCACAGTATAAGTATCGTGCTTGGTACGTAAGATAGGAGTTTGACCACTGTTACCTAGTTCTAAAATAGACGGATCGACATCGAAACCACCAGTTACAAGAACAGCATTGTCGTGTTTGAGAGCCAGACGTTGGATATTGGTCCGGTCTCCAACAATGAGGAGCCCACCTTCAGAGACATAGTCTAAAATATGCTCTTCTGTCATGGCACCGATATAAAACTTATTGAACTCTCGTTCCAGTCCTTCTTTACCTGCCAAGACTTCCGAACCGGTTATTTCTACAATCTCTCGAAAAGTCAGATGTTCCAGGACAGCCTTTTTGGACTTAACACGAACAGTCCCACTACGAGGTCTCGTTTCAACAATTCCACGATTTTCGGCTTCTTTAATGGCCCGATAGGCGGTTCCATCACTCACCTGCAAATAGTTCGAGATACTTCTCACACTGACACGCTTGCCAATTGGTAGTTTCTCCAAATAATCTAAGATTGCTTGGTGTTTACTCATTGAGATCTCCTCTATCTATGCAGAACTCGTAATAATCCCGCATCTTTCGGGTATAGCGGTCGCTTCCCTTGAATTGTCGTTTTAACGTATAACCGGCATGTAAAGCTACCTGTTGGCTGGCTAAATTTTCAACATGGGTAATAATTCGGACTTGTTTGAGATGAAATTCTTGAAAGGACAAGAAGGTAATTTCTTTTACAACCTCTGTCATGAGGCCTTTGCCCCAATAATCCTTGTGTAAGAAATAACCAAGTTCTGCTTCTTTCTTAATTTCATCCAATTTCTCAAATTTAATCGATCCAATCACATGCCCGTTTTCTTTGTCACAAATCGCCCATATTCCTAGAGGATTCTTTAAAAAATAATTAGCCAAGACATACTGGCATTCCTCTAGGGAAGTTTGTGCCGGAAAAATAAAAGGCAAGTTATCTGGATTGGAGGATATCTTGTAAAAGTCAGCTGCATCACTATATAGAAAGGGCCTCAAGAAGAGGCGCTCTGTTTCGAAACATGAATATGCTGCTAGTTGCGTCCAAATGTTCATAAAAATCGTTCGTTATGCTTCATCAATTAACTTGATGTCAGCGCCCAATTGTTGCAATTTTTCAATGATGTGCGAATAGCCACGAAGGATAAACTCAATATTGGTAATCTCTGTTCTCCCCTGTGCCATCAAACCTGCAATCACCAAGGCAGCTCCTGCACGCAGGTCGGTCGCTTTGACTGGAGCTCCTGTTAATTGATTTGGCCCTTGGTAAACAATGCGATCACCAACTGTTTCAATCGTAGCCCCCATCCGCATCAGTTCAGCCACATGGTTGACCCGCTTTTGATAAATTGTATCTACAATGCTTCCCTTTCCATTGGCTGTCAAGAGCAAGGGAGTCAAGGGTTGCTGCAAATCCGTTGCAAATCCAGGGTAAGGAGAGGTTTTAATGTGAACAGCTTTTAGATTTTCTTGCTTTTCAACAAAAACACTATCCTCAGAAATGGTCATCCGAACGCCCATTTCTTCTAGCTTGGCAATAAAGCTTTCCAGGTGTTCATAGAGAACATTCGTAATTTGAATTCCTTCTCCCACAGCTGCAGCAAGAGCGATATAAGTCCCTGCTTCGATGCGATCTGGAATCACTTGGTGGCGCGTCCCGCGGAGATAGTCTACTCCTTCAATCGTAATGATATCTGTACCAGCTCCCCGGATGTGAGCCCCCATATTATTGAGAAGGGTCACGACATCAATGATCTCAGGTTCACGAGCGGCATTCTCAATAACAGTACGACCTTCCGCTTTGACAGCAGCTAGGATGGTATTAATCGTTGCGCCAACACTAACCGTATCCATATAGATGACTGCCCCACGAAGACGCTTCCCATTAGTAGAAAGGTTCATACTAGAACCATCCATGGTCATTTTAGCCCCCATCGCTTCAAAGGCTTTCAAATGTAGATCAATTGGACGCGGACCTAAGTCACATCCCCCTGGTAGACCTACAGTTGCCTGGCCATAACGTCCCAAAAGACTTCCATAGAAATAGTAAGAAGCACGAAGACTATTGATCTTTCCAAATGGCATTGGCATATCTTGCACACCACGTGGATCAATGACAAGGGTCTCCCCATCTCGCTCCACTTTTGCTCCCATTAGAGTCATAATGTCAATCAAGCTAGCCACATCTGAAATATCTGGAACACCATCAAGTGTCACAATTTCGTCTGCTAAAATAGTAGCTGGAATAAGGGCCACCACGCTATTTTTTGCACCACTAATGGTCACCTCACCTTTTAATGGGCGACCACCATTAATTATAATTTTTTTCATGTAAATTTGTATAAGCTCTTTCAATCATTCGGTAAAAAATTACCGCATCTATTATATCATAAAAACGCTTCATTTTCCACTCATTCTTATCTTTTGATCAGTCGATGCAATCCTTGAAAACTTAAGCTATATCTTTAACTATTTTTTTATATTTTCAGTATCTTTCCTAGTTTATTTATGTCATTCACTGATTTATCTATACTGCTTACTCATTCACTGTAAGTGTAGTCTCTTCTTTTCAATAAAAAGAGAGTGGGACAGAAATCGGTCATTCGTTAGAATTCGATTTCGTCGT
>ERZ772928.636-NODE-636-length-15544-cov-3.096778_pt1 | contig 15544 bp, 18 predicted proteins | sample MGYA00511686_ERZ772928 | MGnify/ENA primary metagenome ERZ772928 (study PRJEB29015, sample SAMEA2738063) | human oral metagenome | biome: human oral; feature: human-associated habitat; material: saliva | place: China | collected 2219 ... | reverse complement strand
CTTGCACGCCTCGGGCGAACGGGCGAATATACGCCATCTCAGGTGGTTTGTACAATGAAAAGTTCAACTCAATATTGCAAATTGCAGGGTCGCGGAATGTCTTTCAAACCGCCAAAATTGGCCGAGTTGCACAAGTTTTTATTCAACGAATTTTTCGAAGGGGCGCACGATGCGATGATGGATGTGGAAGCGACAATGCGTTCGTTCATCGAGCTTGTGAAACGCGGTGTTATCGAACTCGAAACATCCAATGTGATGCGATTATTTTAAAAAAATCCCAAAGCGGGATTTTTTGATGACAATTTTTGACAAAATAAAAAATTCCCATATGGGAATTTTGGAAAATGCTATTAACGTCCAAGACCTTGACCTTTTGAACGGTAAAATTCACGAATAATAGCACTCTCACGAATCTTTCTTTTAGAAGGAGCTTTAGAATGAGTTTGTGCATTACGAAGCTTATTCGCTGTACGAGTCTGAAAAAAAGACTTCTTGTATCGAAGAATAAGTTTTTCGTTTGTTTCACCTTCTTTCTTGATAGAATAGCAGATCATAGACGAGTAAAAAATTAAATACCGAGAAATTTTATCAAAAGATTTGATTTTGTCAAATCTTTTTTTCGTAAACTTGGTAAAATTTTTGCATGTGCCAAAAAATTCTGCTACAATGTTTTGGACAAATACAAAAAATATTTCAAACAAAAATACATATGAATCTTTATGATCCACTTCTAGAAGCTGAAAAATCCGTTCTAGAAACTCCAAAAACACAAACAAAAATCAAAATTTCTCGCGCGAAAATTCTTTTCACAACACGACCAAAAAGCTTTGTTCGTCAGCTTTTTTCGAGTGCAAAATTTTTTGTAACTTATATTGCGCTTTCAACGACGATTTTTTCGGTTATGATGGGTGCGATGAATTTTAACGCGTACAGCGCGCGCGTTGCGCATTGGTTCAATCCTGATGCGTACGCTCATGCAAGCGAACAAATGCACGGAATTCTCAATACTTCTCACGCAGAAATTGCGGGTGCGAAACAAACGGAAGAAGATATTGAACAGCGTGCGATTATCGAAGAAAAAATTGCGGCACAAAATCCAGAAATGGTGTATTCTCGAAAATATGCTTCAGAAAATTTGCTTTCCAATGTGCCTTTACAATCAGCAGAAAAGGCATCATTTTCGGTAGCACCGCAGGAAAATCGCGTTGTGATTCCTCGTCTTGCGAAAAATATTCCGCTTATTGATGTGTATCATGACAAAAATACGCCATTTGAAGAAATGCATGAAATTTTTAAGCAAGAGCTTACCAAAGGAATTGTTCGATATCCAGGAACAGCTCGTCCTGGCGAAAAAGGAAATGCCTTTATTTTTGGGCATTCTTCCAATGTTCCTTGGATCAAAAGTGATTACAATGATGTTTTTGCGTTGCTCGATACGCTCGAAAACGGTGACGAAATTATTGTATATTATAATCAGAAAAAATTTGTCTACAAAGTGACTGATCGTACAACCGTAAAACCTGGCGACACAGAAGTTTTGAACGCGCGTGATCCAAATAAAAAAGAAATTTCTCTCATGACTTGTTGGCCAATTGGAACAACACTGGAACGACTTATTATTTTTGGAGAATTGGTCGAAGAATCTGCTTCATAATCAAAAAATATGAACTATACTGGAATTTTTACATACGATACATCCGTATTGCTTACAGCGCCAAATAGTCTCGTTGTTGCGATTATTGTGATTATTTTTACATATAATACTTCGGTGCTTCTCTCAGCACCAGACAATCTGATCACGGCCATAATTGCTGTGGTTTTGTCAATAATTTTTGTATTGATTGCACGATATTTTTTGTTGGCGTGTGCTGGGCTTTTTCTTTTATATCAAGACAGAAAAAAATTTGCAAATCGTAAAAAAACGCTTTCTGATCTCGTTTTAATGAAGGATATTCAGACAGAACTTGAAAAAGAAATTGAACAAGCAACGCTCAAAGCGGCTTTTCAAAATTAAAAATTGCTTTTTTGAAATTTTTTCCTATAATACAAAAACTTTTTAAGTTTTGTATTATGAAAACAGCTCTACAAGCAAAAGTTGGGACAGTTCTCAAAATTGATGGAGATATTTTTCTCGTGGTAAAACACGAAATGCGTCGTGGTGGACGCGGTGCAACCAATGTTACGATGCGCCTTAAAAACCTTATCCAGAACACAACTTCTGACCGCGTAATGGACGGAGAAGAAAAATTGGATGATGTAATTCTTGAACGCTCAAAGGCAGAATTTTTGTACCAGTCTGGTGATGAATTTGCTTTTATGAATCAGGATACATATGAAACAGTAGAACTTCACGCGGACGATATTGGTGACGCGGCAAATTATTTGAAAGAAGGTTTGATCGTTGATCTCCAGACTTTTGAAGGAAAATTTGTTGGTATTATTCTTCCAATTCGTGTAACACTTCAGATTACTGAATGTGAGCCAACAGTTGCTGGAAACACAGCCGACGGAAAGGTAGAAAAGTGGGCAACTCTTGAAACTGGTCTTCAAGTGAAAGTTCCAGGATTTGTAAACCAGGACGACTTCATCATCGTTTCAACAGAAGATGGTTCATACCTTGAACGCGCAAAATAATTTGACAAATAAAAATCCCAAACGGGATTTTTTTGATGCGATTTTTTTATCGTTTGTTAGCGTCTTGTGCGTTGTATGCTTTGAGATATGTCTGCGTTGATGCGTTCATATAAGTGGAAAGATTATTCCTGAGGTGAATGTAATCGTCATAAATAATCGCGAGCAATAGATGTGCTGGATACGCTTTTTCCATATCCATAAAAGTTCGAATGGCACGAGGAAGGGTCGAATCGGCACGACGAATTTCTGTTTCAAGTGCGGTTGCATAATTATTGTATGATTTGATCCAAGCTTCAGAATCACGAGCGATATTTGTTCCACTTCCGGTTCCGATAGCTTGTTCTACGCTTTCTACATACGCACGATCAGATTCGAGAGTTGTGTCAAGATATGACAGATAATATCGATAGTGACAATATTGCCGTGTCGCAGAATTGACGATTTCTTGCATTACAGCCGTTTGATTAGCATCAGAATTATTGCACTGCAAATTATCTTTTTCGCGCTCCAATCGTGTTTGTTCTTTATTGAGTTGTGTCGTGATTTCAGAATTGGCTCCATTGAGCGTGCTTTCAACGGTTTCACGAAGCCCCTTCAGAATGCGCAAACGAGAATTGACAATCGCACACGAAAACAATGAATTCATCGTACTACGGTACTGCAATCGCGCTACTTCGAGCGTTTTAAATCCAGAAAAATCTCCAATTCGACTCATATCAAGTTCGCTTGCGAGTCGATTTTTTTCTTCTGTAGAAAGATTGGAAAGATTCTGCGTTCGAGTAATTTGATGATTCACAGCGTTGGCTTTGAGTTCAGGATATTGAGGAATCGGGCGAATCGCATTATTTTTTCCCCAATATCGATCTGTACTATCACAATAGGATTTTGCGCCATCAAGATACGACTGATAGCTTTTAAAATCAGGATTTTGTTCGCTCGGAATAATTTCGGCGTGCGCTGGGTTTTGCGTGAAAAAAATTCCAAAAATCATTCCAAGCGCCATCATCGATGTTCAAATATTTTTTTTCATAAATTTAAGAAATGCGATAAATAATATCTTTTTCCACAAATTCTCGTTCGCGCGCATATCGAAGACGAGAAAATTCTTTGAGCGCTTCACCAATTTTTGGGTCTCATTTTTCAAGCCACGGACGCGGAACATCCAGTGAAAAGCCTTGACTTGGCTGACCATCCACCGACAAGCGGAGTGCTGCCTGGAATTTGTCCATATTCATAAAATCGTGATTGGAATAGGCTGGTGCGAATTGTTCTTCAAGCAATTTAGCATCTTCTGGCCCGATTTTGTAACTCATCATCGAACCAACATTTCCGAAAATCGCATCTTTGAGGTTGAGGCTTGATTTGGTGAGCGCGTCAGATTTTTGTAATTGCCCCAAATATTGATGTGCAATAATCAGTCCAAGACGATATTTTCGCGCTTCAGAAAGAATCGATTCAATCGAATCCGTCACATAATTTTGGAACTCGTCAATGTACAAGAAAAAATCTTTTCGCTCGCTCGCAGGCATTTGCTGGCGTTTCATAGCCGCCATTTGAATTTTTGAAACGAGGATAAGACCGATAAGACTCGAATTGATGTCTCCCAAAACCCCTTTGGAAAGCGTTGCCAAAAGAATTTTTTGAGTATTCATGACATCCGTAATATCAAACGCCGATTTTGTTTGGCCAATAATATTTCGCATCAGCGTATTGGTGATAAATGGACCAAATTTGGCAGCAAAAAATGGAATCATTTCAGCTTTTTCTCGATCACCCATCGCTGCGTATGTCGTTTTCCACCAAGTTTTTACGATTGGATTTTTAATCGTCTGCACGCGTTCGCGCTGGAAATTTTCATCCGTAAAAAGTTTGATCAGCTCAATAAGCGTTCCGCCTTCTGGATAATCCATGAGCGCCAAACATCCATTTCGGAAATAATCCTGGATTCGCGGACCGAAAATTTCTGGTCCAAAAATTTTAATCATAATACTCGTCGCCTCGCCAACGGCCATTTGTTTTTCATCATCAGTATCAGCTTCCAAAAGATTGAGTCCCATCGGACGACTCTGGTCGGCTGGGTCGAAAAAAATCAAATCTTCTGCGCGAGTTTTTGGAATAAAATCCAAAAGTCCTGTCGCAAAATCTCCGTGCGGATCGAGCACTGCGAGCCCGCGACCATTTCGCAAATCTTGGCGCGCCATCACCGACAAAATCGAAGATTTTCCCGTACCAGTCTGCCCAATCACATAAAAATGACGGAAACGATCTTCGTTCGACAAATAAATTTTTCGGCGCTCACCACGGAAAATATTATCCCCAAGGTACAGTCATTCGTGCGGAATATTTGTCGGAGCCTTCACGACACGAAAATGTTGCCATTTGATTTCTGGTTGTTTGTTATATTTGGAATGCGGAAAATGAAAAAGCGTCGCAATTTCCTCAATATTGAGCAAAAAATTTTTCTGCCACCACGCAAATTGTCGCAAAATAAAATATTGAATCAAAACCGAAAGCGATTTGTGGCGCATCGGTCGAAAGCGATTGTACGCAGGCGACGCAAATTGAGAAAATGACGAAATAATATTTCTGAGTTCCGCGTTTGCAATCGCATCATCATCTGCTGTCACAATAACTCGCACCATCACAAGAAATCCTGTTTTTTTCACTTTTTCTTTCATGAGACCTTCATCGTCAATCGGATCTTTTTCGTCGATTTCTGGCTCATCTTTTTTATTTTTTTCTTCGGGATCTTGGAAAAAAATTTCTAAAAATCCACGCATCCACACGAGCGGATTGAATGAAATATATCGGCGTTTTCCGGGATTTTTTTCTTCTTTTCGAATCATTTTTTTGATACGATTTTGCCAATTGTCATCCTCAGGTTTGAGCAAAATTTGAATCGTAGCGGAAGTATTTTCGCTGAGGCGACCAAGCGCCGACAAAATCGCATTCATACTATCCGATTCGAGTTTTTGATACGTTCGAATTGGGAATTCGTCGCCTTTTTTGAGAATCATCGCCTCGCCCAACACGGATTTTCTGTTTTCAAAAATATTGATTTCGCTTGTTTCTTCGATGAGACAATCCGGATAAAAACCAATAATTTGCTTTTCAACGAGCAATTTGGATTTGCGCGGCACCACGATATAAAAATAAATTTCGTTCGCGTGCGCCGTATATTCGAAAGAAATATATTCCTGCCCCAGAAGCCAACCCACGAAATTCCCGCGATAGAGCGATTTGAGATTGGACAAAAGTTGCTCCATGAGAGAAATTTGTTCTTTAAAATCTCGAATTGTTTCCTTTTTTTCGTCGCTGTCGCTGTCTTTTCGAGCCATCACTACACGCAAAAAAGCCATTTCCTTCGAACGGCGTTTTGCGATATTTTTGCGATATTGCCACCAGAAAAAAAACAGAAGAGCAATCGTCGCAATGATGATGAGAAAAATTTTCCCAAGCTGCATAATAATGAATTAGAATGTGATTCCTTCGAGAATGAAGAATCTAAAAATTGCGTGGCTCGCGACGAGCAAAACCAGCCCAATCACGATATAAATAATAATTTTTTTCGCGCGAGAAATTTTTTCTTCATCACCCCCAGAAATAAATAAAAGCCAACCCGCGTAAATCGCCATCAAAATACAAAAAATCGTCAAAAATGTATTGAAATATTTGATAATATTGGCAAAAAGTTCCACCGCACCTTCAAATCTGGCCTCAGAATTGCTGGTACATGGCGTTTTCGCCAAATCCCAAACATGACCGCTCATTTGCTCACATTTTGGAACGCCGCTGTACAAAAGTGAAACGATTCGATGAGGAATTTGAATTAAAATAAATCCCACCAATGCAAAAATCAGCGTATTTTTCCCTTTTCCAAATTTTTCTTCGTCGCCTGACCCTGTTACGATAATATAAAATGCGTAAATCATCATCGCGAGGAATGTGAATCCCGTAAAATAATATACCAGCCCCACGAGTGGTTCCAAAATATTATTCCAAAATTCCCATCCCCATTCAGCATCAATAATAACCGAAGTTCCATTGCTTGGATTTTTGAGAAGCGTCGCCCAAATAGAATATGCCATTTGAAGCAAAATCGCACCCGCCGCGGTCCAGGCAATATTGTATTTCCATTTTTTTACATCATCATCACTTCCGTCTGATGTGAACAATTTTATCACGCCGATAATCAAAAAAATTACCGCAATGAGCAACATGGCATTTTTGATTCCTTGCGCAATATTAAAAAATGTCGCACTAAGCGCATCATTTGCATTTGTGCTATCTGATTTGATAAAATAGCCTTCACCAACATCTTTTGTGAATTCATTAATTTGTTTGTGTTCCGTTCCTTCCGTTTTGATATTATTGGAAAGATTATTGATAGCGTCGTTGTTGTCTTGTGCATGCGCGATAGGCATCATCGTGACACAAAAACTTGCCAGCAAAATGAGAAAAATTTTTAAAAATTTCATACAAAAAAATTATCTCAAATAGTATAGCAATTCTTGCTCAAAAAAGCAAATTTCTTGCGCACTCTTCAAAAAAGTTGCATTTACAAAACTTTTTTTTATACTACAATTATAAAAATTTTTCAAAATATGCTTAAAATTGGTTTTTTTGGAACTCCAGAATTGTCTGCGTCGGTGCTTCGTGGGCTTTTGGAAAATGAAAATTTTTCCGTCGAATTTGCTGTGACAAATCCTGACAAAAAATTTGGCCGCGCGCAAACGCTCATTGCAAGCCCCGTCAAACAACTCGCTGAATCGTACAAAATTCCTGTTTTTCAGCCAGAAAAAATCCGAAATAATACCGAATTTCTTGAAAAAATTGCTGAGTATCAGTGCGATTATTTTGTCGTTGTCGCGTACGGAAAAATTTTGCCGAAAGAACTTCTGGAAATTCCAAAAAAAATGTGTATCAATGTGCATGGCTCGATTTTACCCAAATATCGTGGCGCCTCGCCAATTCAGTCCGCGCTTTTAAATGGGGAAAAAGAAACTGGCGTGACGATTATGCAGATGAGCGAAGGCATGGATGAAGGCGCGATGATTTGTGTTGCAAAAATTACAATTTCTCCAAATGAAACGAGTGTGTCACTTTTTGAAAAATTTGCCGAAGTTTCCCCAAATGCTCTCATTGACGGGATTTTGTGATTAGAATCAGGCAAATATTCCCCAATGGAGCAAAATCACAGCGAAGCAACATATTGTACCAAAATTTCCAAAGAAGATGGAAAAATTGATTGGAATCAGAGCGCACGCGAGATTTTTCATAAATATCAGGCATATTCGCCGTGGCCAGGAATTTTTGATATTTACCAAGGAAAACGCTTATTATTCGAAAAAATTTCTTTTTCTGATGCTATCGCGACTGACAAAAAAATATGAACAGTTTTTAAAGATTCTGATGGAAAAATTGCGATTGCAGCCCATTCTGGCGTGATTTTCCCAGAAATTGTAAAATTGGAGGGGAAAAAATCTCAGTCGATTTCTGATTTTATCAACGGAAATCGTGCATTTCTCGATTTTTCATTTAATTAATCATTTTTTCTTATGTCAACTATTTTTTCTAAAATTATTGCTGGCGAAATTCCGTCATTCAAGATTTATGAAGATGATTTTGTATTTGCATTTTTGGATATTTTTCCTCAACAGAAAGGGCATACATTGATTATTCCAAAAATCGAAATTGACCATTTTTCTGATGTTCCGCCAGAATATTTAAACGCGATGCTCTCGGCCGCGCAAAAAATTTCCAAAGCACTTCAAAAAGCGACCCATTGTGCGCGTGTTTGTGCGAAATTTGAGGGATTTGAGGTTCCGCATTGTCATTTTCATTTGATTCCCGCCAACTCGATTGAAGATTCAAATTTTCAGAGTGTGCCTCGCGCTGATGACGCTGAATTGGATGATTTGCAAGCCAAAATTATCAAAGAATTATCTTCAGAATTTTCCAATCTTTCAAAATAATATGTATACAATTGCACTCAATACATTTCGCGAAATTCTTCGGTCTCGATTTTTTTCGATAACCTGTTTTTTTGGCATTGTAATGCTCTTTGGGATTATTTTTTTCAATATTTTGTCACTTGATCAATCCCAGTTTATCGTGCCAGATTTTGGGCTTTCATTCATGGAAGTCACGGGATTGTTGATTATTTTGTTTCTCGGAAATCGCCTTTTGTCGCGCGAATTTGAAGAAAAAACAATTTATCTTACGCTCTTGAGGCCGATTAGTCGTGGAAAAATTATTTTTGGAAAATTTTTTGGATTTGCGGCGATTTTACTGATTCTTGTGTTGATTTTGTCAACGATTTTGATAGGGTTGATGATTTTTTTTGAAGTGCCAGTGACGCCGATTTTTGGTTTCGCGATCTTAGGAATTTTTCTCAAATGGCTATCACTTTTGGTAATAATTTTGTTTTTTTCGATTTTTTTGTCAGGCGGAATTGCGACTTTTGGAACGCTTGCGGTGTATATTGTGGCGCACAGCGGATACGCGCTTTTGGAGTATGCGACGACGCATGAGCAGGCTGTTATGGCGAGTGTTGGCCGTGGAATTTTATTTTTCTTTCCCAATTTTCAGGCACTCAATTTTAAAGAATTGATTCATTTTTCATTCATGCCCAGTATTCATACTGCGTTAGTTTTTGCTTTTGCAATAGGATACATTGTCATTTTGCTTGGCACTTCGTATTACATTTTTTCCAAAAAATCTTTTGATAATATTTAAAAAATCCTCACATGAGGATTTTATTTTTTGACAAATTCGCCGACAATTTTCCCATCTTCTTTGAGAATTTTTTTGATTTTCACGGTTTTTTTCTCTCCGATTTGGAAAATAATTTTCTGATGACGATCGATAATTGCACCAACGATATTGTCGACTTGAAAGTTGTGAAATCGCGGCAAGTAGACCAAAATTTCCACGCCTATATCGAGTTCTACAAAAATTCACCAATCTGTCACGCCCGAGATTTTTCCTTCAAAAATCCCACCAATATGTGATTCAATGAATCGCAACATATATATTTTGTCAACCGAATTTTCGATCATTTCTGCGCGTTTTTCTGTCAAAGTGGCGATTTCAGCTGTTTTTTCCAAAAATTTGGTGAGTAATTTTTTGGTTTTTTCATTCAATTTTTTCGCCAAATATTGCTTGATGGCGCGATGCGTAGCGAGATCGGGATACCGTCGAATCGGACTTGTAAAATGTGAATAAAAATCGAGCGCCAAGCCGAAATGTCCACTTCTATTGTGTGAATAAATGGCTTTTGACATTTTGGGAAGAATGAGGCGAGAGGCATGATATCGTGCACTTTCATCGAGTTTTTCGAGATATTCGGCAATATGTTTCGGAAGAATTTTTTCAGATTTTTTGTGATTTTTCCCAAGAATATTTTCGAGAATTTGCATACCTTCGTCGTTCGGTTCATCGTGCACGCGCGACAAAAACGGAATTTTTCGTTTCGTACACCATTTTGCCACTTCCTCATTGGCGAGCACCATAAATTCTTCAATCAACCGATGCGCATCGTTGCGATCGCGTTTTCTGATTCCAATCGGCGTGTGACTATTGTTTTCAAAATCAAAATACAATTCTGTCGTCTCAAACGAAATTTTTCCTTCCTTTTTTCGTCGTTTTTTAATGATTTCGAATAATTCAAAAGCGCTGAAAATCGTGTTTTCCAGCAAGGTATTTTCAAAAGATTTTTTCTGAAAATTTTCAAAAATTTTCCCATATTCGCCACGATGTTGGCTCTGAATCAGGCTTTCAAAAATATCGGTGTGAAGCACTTTTCCACTTTTTTTGTCAATTTTCATCAGACAAGTGAGTGTTTTTTTCTCAGTTTCTGGCGTCAGACTACAAAGATGATTGGAAAGCGTTTCTGGGAGCATTGGAATCACTTTCTGTGGCAAATAAATACTCGTACCGCGCGTGCGAGCTTCGTGATCGATTGGCGATTTTTCTGTGACAAAATGGCTTACATCCGCGATATGTACGCCAAGTAAAAAATTTCCATCGTCGTATTTTGCGATACTGATTGCATCGTCGAGATCTCTCGCGTCACTTCCGTCGATGGTGAGTGTGTACCAATTTCGCAAGTCTACACGAGTTTCATTCTCGCTCGAAAGAGCGTTAAAATACGTGATTTCGGGATTATTTTTGAATGTGGAAAGGAGATTTTTTTCGTCAGCGATGAGTGAATCCGCTCGAAAATGAGGCTCGACTGGAAGCAATTTTTCGTATAAATTTTTCAAAAATTTTTCTTGTTTTCGAATCTCGGGATTCCATTTTTCAGGAATATTGTGCAAAAATAAAATACTCGCCACTTCGCTGCCGTGCTCAGTTGGTTCAAAAATTTTCTGGATTTTCGCGAATTTTTCATCAATTTTAAATTCTACCATCACATCACCAGGGAATTTTTCGAGAGAATTTTTCTCGATTCGAATTTTTTCAATGGTGCCAAAATTTGGCGCCAAAAAAATATATTTTCACTTTTTTTGTCCCAGCAGAATTTTTTGTGTTCGTTCCATGATTTTGAGAATCGCGACTTCCGCCATCCGCCCAGATTCTGATTTTTTCGTGATTTTCGCGAGCACAATATCGCCGTGCAAAAAATTTTTCCCCAATTTTCCACGCACGAAAAATCGCTCACCGCGAGCGTTCAAAATGATTTTGGAACCTTCAAAAAGAAGCTCTCCAACGAGATTTTTCGGATTTTTTTTCTTCATAATTTTAGACCAAAAAATCAATTTCTTGGTACGAAATATTTGCCAAAATGGCATCAAGCGCGATTTTGTGATGTGGAATAAAAGGTGATGGCAAAGCGAAAATCGGGAACCATGCAAGATCAGTTGCCAGGTCGGGTTCGCAAATCTCAGGAACACCTTCCCATTCGTCTACGAGCCCAAAATAACTAATTTTTGAACCAGAATTATTACGATGAAAAATAATGGTTTCGCCAGAAAAGTTATATTTTTTTGCGTAAATCCCAACTTCTTCGGTCAATTCACGAAGTCAGGCTTCACGAAAAAATTCAAAATCATCCACTTTTCCACCAGGAAAAGCCCAAAAATTGGGCCAAGCTTTTGCTTTGTGAGATCGTTTGATGAGGAGAATGTCGCTCCCGTTGCGACAAATAATATTAGAAGAAGCGGGAAGAAACGCGCGAGTCATGCGCGCATTGTATAAAATTTTTGAAAAAGTGCAAATTTTCTCGTCTATCCAAAATTATAGTCATCTACATTTCCGCGCATCATAGTTTCTGCACCAACTCGTGGATTATAATAATTGTATAAAAGCTTGATAAGTTCGTCTTTTTTGAGTTCTTCCGCACGAAGTCCAATACTTTCAAGTGACATTTTAATGGTGCTGAGTCGCTCAGAATTTCCTTTATGAAGCTTCTGAATGCGACTTCGGTTAGCGCGAATATCGGCTACCGATTCGGTTTGAGAAATCGCCGACCAAAAACTTCGAAAAATCCCAAGAAAATCAGTTTTTCGAACACTTTCATTGTTTTCAAGATCGTATGGCACCACGATATAAAATTCTTTTTTCATAATCTGCGCCAAATCAATCAGCGTCAAAAGAAAATCGATATATTTGTATGTTTGCTCTTGAAGAAGTGGATTTTCTTGCTTGAGTGCGAGATTTTTGAGTTTGTTAATATAACTTTCGATATCCACGCGAAGCGAACGAATAATGATCTGAATCGGAAAATTGAGTGCATTCAAAAAACGCTGATAGCTCATCAAAATCGCATCTTGCTCCTCAGTACTTTTGAGATTAAAATTGAGCGCATGGACTTTGAGAACCATACGAGACGAGCCGTCTTTCATCACGATGAGATTGTCGCGAATCTCAGAAAAAGGCATATAGCGCTGAACGCTCGTATCCTGATTCGGCTTTTTCCCACTTTTCACGGATTTTGTAGTTTTTTCTGCAACCATATTTTAGAGATTTTTGAGTTTTTCCGCGAAATCTTCGTTGTTCGCGATTGAGGAAGTAAAACTTGCTTTGGAAGTCGTTTGCACGATTTTTTCATTTGAAGTTGAAATGTGGCCAATTTCAAGTTCGGTATAACTATCGGTTCACTGCGACCATGGACGGGCTTTTCCATTGAGCGACATTCGCAAAAAGTTGAGCGTTAGCGGTAAAAATGTCATTTCTGCGATTCGAACAAGCGCGATTCCAATGCCCATTCATGCCACAATAATTGCTGGAACGAGCGCGATTCCACCAATTCTTGATTCCAAAAATTGAAAGAGCGCGTAGGCGATACCACCAAATGCCATCATAATCCCGAGTTGCCGTAAAGAAAGCCCAAGAACGATGGTATCTTCATTTTCGATTTGAATAGGAATTTTGTACTGCATAATTTTTGTTTTTAGAAAGTATATACTATTTTTCGTAAAATCGCAAGAATTTTCTGATTTTTTTTGACTTTTTTGCACTCTCCCATAATATAAGGAAAATTTTAAAATATTTTTATGTATTCATTTGTTAAAAATCGAAAATTTGCGTATATTCTCGCAGCGATTCTTTTTATTTTTTCTGTTATTTCTCCATTTATTCTGCCATTTCATCAGGGAATTGATCTGACGGGCGGAGTGCAGGTCAAATATAATGTGACTAATATTGATACCGAAAAAGTAATTTCTGAAACGCGAGAAAAATTTATCGCTGAAGCGAAAAATACGCTTTCTCGTGAAGAACAAGCGATTTTGACAGATTTTCTCGTGTATCGTATCACAGGTTCGGATGATTTTATGATTGAGATTGGTGTGGATGAAGCGATGACGACGGGCGACATGGCGACTAAAACTGCTTTTGTCAATGCCACCAAAGAAAAATTTTTCCACAATCTTCAAGAACTCTACAATAGCGTTTCTGATGGGAAAATCACCCAATCACAATATGTAAATATTGGTGCGTCATTTGGGGAATATATCAAACATTCTGGATATATTTCACTCACGCTCGTGGTGATTATGATTTCTATTTATATCATGTACGCGTTCTCTGGGGCAATTCCTGGAATGGCAAGTTGGCCATTTGCAGTAGTGACGGGTGTTTCGCTTTTGCATGATGTGGTAGTGGCGTTTGGGTTGTATGTTTTGACTTCGGCGATTTTTCCAGCATTCAAAATTGATATTTTCTTGATTACAGCGATGCTTACGGTGCTTGGATATTCTATCAATGATACGATTGTGATTATGGATCGAGTTCGTGCTACGCTTAAAGAAGAGAAAAAGAAAAATTTGCCAACAATTATTGATGAAGCGATTCACGGAACAATGCGTCGTTCACTCTTCACTTCACTCACGATTTTGATTGTTCTTCTTGCGATGTTTATTTGTGGTCCAGAATCTATTAAAGGATTTGTGCTTGCAATGATTTTCGGAACAATCGTCGGAACTTGGTCGTCAATTTTCTTGGCGGCGCCAGCGCTTGTGGATTTGACGGATTTTGATCCCAACAAAAAAATCCCAAAAAAACCTCGTCGCGATGAAGATGGAATTATCCTCTAAAAAAATCCCCAATTGGGGATTTTTTTATTTTGGTAATTTATTGAGGCCATTTTGAAACAAATATTGCCAGCGCTCAGGATTGGACATTTTGGCGGTTGGATCCTCGCGTTTTGCGCTATTTTCTGCATAAATATCTTGCGTATCGAGATCAGCGTTCCCATTCACATCTTCTTGAGAAACGACATTAATCACGGTTTCTCCAGGCATACTTTTATTTTGTGAAGCCTTGGCAACCTGCGTCCGATATGCGTTCGTTGAAATATATTTTTCCAAATTTTCTTTGAGAGCCGTGCGCTCCGCGATTTCCAAATTTTGCTTTACGAGTGCGTCAGAAAAATTTTCTACTTGAAATTTTTGGATTTGAAAAACAATAATTTTATAAATTAAAGAAAAAATCGCAAAAGCCAGAAATGCTAAAATGAGGCGATGATACTTATTCATTTTTTTGAATTTTTTGGAAAAATAGTGTATACTCGCTGTATCATATTTATTTTTTTGATAAAATCCAGTTTTTATGAAAAAATTTTTTCTCGCCATTTCCGTGATTTTGGTGACCATATTTATCACAGCGATGGGCGTTTCCGCCTACAAATACTATCGCGCTATTCACGCCGATGATCCCATAGATCCGTATCTTTTGGTGGATTCTGGCGCGGCGCGTATCGTGCGCGGTGACGTGACTATTTCGCTTTCTGAACACGAAAAATATTCACTTAAAGAAAAAGATGCGATTATTACACAAGAAAAATCCGAAGCAACGCTTTTTTGGCCGGATCGCTCTACGACGCAGCTTGGCGCTGAGACGACTTTTGCTATCAACAAAATGCAGGTCGCGGAAGATTATTCCAAGATTGAACTTGAGGCGACGCTGATACAAGGAAAAATTTATACTGACATGATTCGTACGCTGTATCCAGGTTCTCGAATGTCGGTTCGTGTTCCTGAATATAATATCGTGGCGGGCGTTCGTGGCACGGTTTTCTCACTCAATTTGACGGAAAATTATATTCATTCAATTGACCACGCAGTGATGCTGGAGAATAATTTTTTCCAATCTTCGTTGTTACTCCCAGGAGAAATTGCTTCTGCATCGAATATTTTTGAAAAATTGGGTCGTGAAGTTCTGGATCAGATTTGGGAAGATGCGATGACGCTCAAAAATGAGGCCTACAAATCTGTGCGTGCCGATGAAATGGGAAATGCGTGGAAAATTCTTGCGGGTAATTTATTAGAAAAAAATTATTGGGATGAGTTTATGCGATGGATTTTGAGTTTTTTCGATGCTTTCAAAGAATTGGAATTTGTGCGCGCAGTTTCTTCTTTTGATACTGATGCGATTCTCAAAATTCCGAGTGATGCGCTTGTCAAAA
>ERZ772928.634-NODE-634-length-15552-cov-9.414725_pt1 | contig 15552 bp, 18 predicted proteins | sample MGYA00511686_ERZ772928 | MGnify/ENA primary metagenome ERZ772928 (study PRJEB29015, sample SAMEA2738063) | human oral metagenome | biome: human oral; feature: human-associated habitat; material: saliva | place: China | collected 2219 ... | reverse complement strand
AAACAAAAAAGCCACCTGATTTGGTGGCTTCTTTAGGGAGATTATTATGAAAAAGGTAAAATAAAATCTTATTAAATCAACGCTCTTGGAGGGTGTCCCCTCCAACTCCCCGACCTCTGGACAAGGTCTATTTTTTTGAAAAAAATTTAAAAAAACTTCATCAAAATTATTGACATTATGCAACTTTAGTTGTATAATAGATACATAAGGTTAAGGAGGAAACCTTAGACAAGGAAACTAGTAGAAAGGAAAACAAAATGTTTAAGTTCAAAAAGAAGCCACTCAAAGTAAAAACAAATAAGCTAGTCATCAAAATAAACTTATTTATAATCAGCTTTGAATGGCACATCGAATTTGGATAGTGAGAAATCACTATCCACCCCTTCGGGGGTGTACTTAAATTATAACAGGAAAAACAATGAAAGTAAATCTAAAAATTAGAAAAACCACCAAGCGTGAAAAAGTTGAATTTATTATTGGACTTCTTCTACTCCTATTTGCAGTTTGGTATTTTATGAGGTAAAATATGTCAGTAGATATTGAAGCTATCCGCTGGCTTTTAGACAACGCCACAGCCTATGCTATCAGCAAAAACTGTGGCGTATCTACTCAAGCCGTGGATAAATATAAAAATGGTGTATCGGATATAATGAACATGCGTTTAAAACACGCAATCAGCATGACTGCTTACGCCCAAGAATTAAAAGACAAACAGTGAAATTTTTCACTGTTTTTTTTACTACTTTCAGAGCAAACAAACGATATTCAAGCGAAAAAGAACGCTCCTAACCCTATATCTATAAAGGTTTTTCAAGAATTTCAAGCGATTATCAAGCGTATTTTTGAGCAAACAAAAAAACCGCCAGCAATCGCCAGCGGTCAAGTGTAATTAAATTTTGAATTTCTTTCTATTTTTATTTTGTTGTAATTAATCCATCTGGTTCTACTGTGAATTCAGGCTTATCAGCCATTCTGCCGTCAGGCAAGAGCAGATACCAGCCATCATTATATTTGATGAAGCAATCAGATTTCATGTCACCATTGACTGAATCACAGTAGTACCATTTATCGTAGTATTTAATCCAGCCTGTTTGCATTGAACCATCACGATTGAAGTAGTACCATTTATTGTTGATTTTCCTCCAGCTCGTCACCATGTATCCGTCTTCTTCAAAGTAGTACCATTTTCCGTCTGTGTGGAATACCCAGTCGGATTTTACGCAATATCCTTCGGCATTGAAGTAGAACCATGATTTGTTTTCCTCGATGTACTCAAATTCACTCTTAGGATAAGAGCCGTTTGCTCGAGCGTACCAGTAGCCTTTATCATCCTTTTGCCAGCCTTTTTTAGGTTTTTCAGGTTGTACATTTGGATTTGTCAAGCGATATGCGTAAAAGTAAGGCTGACCTGCTGCATTCCAGATAGCATCGTGGTTGTTGACTGTGATACCATTTCTAGCGTAGTTACAATGAATGATATTTTCTGAATCTACAAACATACCCGTATGACCTCCAGCGCCTGCTGAATAGCCACGTCTTCCGTAGATGAATATATCCCCACGTTGAGCGTCCCATTCTTGATTTTCAGCGATAAGCTCGTAACCGTTTTTAATGAGCCAGTCATGCTCATACTCTGTATTTACAGCCCATCCAGCTGATACTGCTCCAGCGCTCCTCAAAGCATAGTAGACAGAACTTGAACAGTCATAGCTATCAGGACCGTCACGGTATTCCATACTATAATAGACTTGTCCTTCACGTTCACGCATCCAAGCGATAGCTGTTTCAATGTTAATTGTCATTTATATTCCTCCTTATTAGTTCAATGGCCAAGGGTCATTTGTAACGTAAGATATTGTTGAAACCCTAATATCGCCAATATCTCTGTCTGTAGGAACAGGGTCAGTGAATTGAAAGCGTAGCATGTTACTATCGCCGAGACCACCTAAATACCAAGTTCCATACTGGACACCTTTATCGTTATAGATAGGACCAATTAATGAGCCCTCTGAACGATAACCTAGCGGAATACCTTGTAGCCCGAGAATGAATACATTTCGTTCTCTGTCTGACGGTTGTAATTGATAACCTGGTCCGCCACGGCGCACAATACCGAACCACCCCCACGAAAGACCGCCGAATTGATATGAAACTTGGTTGTTTAAACGTCGTACTTTTAAATATGACGCCCCAAGTTTAGATACAATGTTAAGGGTTTTCCACCCAGTATCACCATATAGAACAGCCCAACCAGTCTTTCCTGAATCAGTAGTTTTAATCCATTTTACGGCACCATTAGTTTTTCTCAAATCCACATACGTTTGTCCGAGAGTTCCTTCAACTTTACCCTCAGGAATACCAGCACCAGTTAGTTCACTAGATGAAGTTGTAGCAGCTGGTTCATTTTGACCTGAAGTTGGTAGCGTTACACTTCCCCCACCGTCTGATAGGACGAGAGTGTTTCCAGTTAAGGTCAGCTTTTGAGGGGTTTTAGGTATAGATGTAAGTTGTTCTTTGGTTGCGTAGCTTTCCCCTTTTTGCTCAATAGTAGAAAGTCTTTGCTTAATTTCAGTATCGTTATATGCTTGAGGGATTTCTGATTTCTTAGCGTAACCCTCTAGACTCTGATGCTGTGTAAGATAACCCTTGCTATTTAATACCTCGTTTGTTACAAAATTTGAGGTATCGATAGCCGGCTTATTTTCTAACCGATTGACTCGTTCTTTTAATTCTGCATCATTGTACGGTTGCGGTATTTCTTGCTTTGTTGCATAGTTAGACAATGATTGATGCTCGGTTAAGTAGCCTTTAGATTCCAATTCTTGCTTGGTAACTAATTCGCTAGTATTCACGCTTGGTTTGTGTTCCAAAACTTCCAAGCGTTGCTTGATTTCTGTATCGTTATATATAGTATCATTGTCTGTCTTGTTCTCTAAGGCTGATATACGCTCTCTAAGGGCGCTATCGTCGTACACGGTGTCTTTATCCGCCTTTGTCTTTAAACCTTCTATTTCGGCTGAAATATGGCTGATTTCGGTACGGTCAACTTTACTTTCTAATTCTTGTTTCGTAGCAAAACCGCTTGTGTCGATTTCCGGTTTCGTTTCAAGCACTTGTAACCGTCGAATAATCTCCGAATCGTCAAACGTTGCACCCTCGACATGAATATTCTTGATCGCTTCTTCTAGTTCAGCTTTCGTTACAATATCCGTTACGTCGACAATTCTTTTTGTGTCTTTCTCAATAACCGGCAATTCGCTGTGTTTATCAATTTCAGATACACGAACCCCAAACGAGAATTTCAAAATATCAGCCGATTGCACGACTTTTTCAGCATAAACAAACCCGTCAACGATTTCATCGGTTGTAATTAAGCTAGTATCGAATGGAATAGATGCGATATTATCTTCAACCACTCCGACAACTTCCAAGAAACGATTTGTCGTTTTGAAATGGAATAAGACGATAACTTTTTCAACGCTTACGTTGTTTAGTCGTAACTCGATGAATGCGTTGTTTTTATCGTGTGAATAAAATTCCTCTTTCACTCTATCTGAATTATCTCGGACGTTGACACAAACGCCAGTTTGTCGTTTAATAATTTTTTTCAAAGGTTGCCCCCTTTCATACAAAATAAAAAGGAAGCCTTATGGCTTCCCTGTTCTAGTCTTCACTTGGTTCGTGATATTCAAGCGCTCTGTCACTATCTGTGATGCCAGCAGTCGTTGGATCAGTAACCACTCCTAGCAAGACAAGGATATAAACAAATGTATTCACGCCGTCTTGATAGTTTTGTGGAATTTCAAATCCGAATTGTTGAGACATCAAAAAGATTGCTCCCAAAAGTGCAATAAGTGTTACTTTATTTTGTAAACGTAGTTTCCAGTTAATTTTATTCATTTTCTTCCTCTTTGATTTCTAGTTTGAGAAATTTCTCAAACAATATTTTGATAGCACCGTTTCCGCCTAATTCAACGTAACTTTCATAAAGTCTTGAAAGTTCTTCGATTTCATGTTGACTTGTCTTTCCACGGCGGATTGCTTTTTTCAAGTTTTCTTGCAATCGAAAGCGTTGTAACCGTTGCAAGCCTTTCCCGATAATCGTCAAGTTCCGCTGGTTATCTTTCCCGATTTCTTCCACGCTTGAGACTGACTTCTCAAGGGTATCTATCTTATTCGACAACCCTTCAAGTCGTTTGTCAGCTTCTTTAGAGGTTTTTGTACTCTTAAAGGAAAAATAACTTGGAATAATCACGACTAGAACGGGCGTAAGCTTATCTATTAAAGTTAGAAAGTCCAATCTAACCACCCTCTTTCTAAAATGGATGACTATTGAACAGGTTGAGTGTCTAACTCGCTAGATGGTTTTTCTTGTTTAGGTTCTGTCCACTTCCAGACGCCTAGCTTACCGTTTTGATAAAGGTCTGCAAGTTGTTCAAGCGTTTGTCCTTGATAAGTGAAAGGCTCGTTAACTTGAATCATGACACGCTTACCTTCTTGGAATTTTTCGACATGGTTCGGATTTTCAAGTGTGAAGATTTCTTGTGGCTGGTAAGTCTTACCAGTTTGTCCAAGTTCGACAAGTTCAAGTCCACGCTTGAAGACTGTCGGATCTAGTGGGTTCTCTGTGTCTGTAACTCGAGCCAATACCGCCCAGTCTGCGACGGCTTTCACTTCTGCGATTTTTGCATCTTTCTCAGCAAGTTTTACTTCGTAGTCTTGTGCTTGAGTTTGCAAGTCTTCTTGAAGTTTCTTAACGCCGTCAGCTGGATTTAATTCAGTAGCCACTTGACCAATTACTGCTTGGATAAGAACTTCGTCTGACTCGTTCACACGGTCGCCAATCAACACACGGTCATAAGCCGTGTATGGTGCTTCTTGGCGGATTGCTACGAAAGTACGATTGGTTTCTTGTAAATATTTGTTTACTACTTTAAATGTCATATTTATTGTTCCTCTTTTTCTGTTTCTTTCTGCATTTCTGCTTGTAATTGTTGAAGTTGTGCTTGCGCTTCTTCGTAAAGCGCTTTGTAATTTGCGCATTCAATCGTCTTGTTTGCGAATTGAATTGCTAAATCATTAATAACTTTATCTTTTGTGTTCATATTTTCCCTTTCTGCCCTTAAATTGATATTTTATAACGTCCGGGTCTTCCGAGCTTATTAATTTGAAAGTGTCTTTCAATGCCTTCAAAATTCTTATTTATTAAATCAAATAATTGTACTAGATTTGTACCTTTTATCCAAATTGTTTCGCTTGCCCCAATTGTCCCAACTTTCATTGTCTCAACATTTCTAATTTCATTTTTGATATTGTCAAAAATGATACCTTTCGGGTCGTTTGCATTATACATCATTGCTACTTCATCACCATATAAGTTGACGGCTGTTGTATTGTCGTTTGTATTCCAGATTTGAATACCAGCAGAGCCGTCATCCATGTTTATCCTACCATTTGAATTAGACATTAGAGCGGTATATGAACCGGGTTTATTGGAAATTGCACCAGCACCAAAAACAAGGTATTGAATAGGTCTGTTTGCGAAATGGTTTACAATACCTACACCGTCCCTGTTCATTTCAATCCAACCCGTCTGTAGGTCAAAATTGGTAACACTATTTAATGATGATAGCTTACCACCTCGTATGACATTTGCTGTCAATCCGTCTGTGACAATGTTCTTAGAAGAAATATTGATAATTCTAGCCTTGCTTGCGTCAATTTCTCCGATGTGAGCCGTTCCGATTTGAGCGTTACCAATCATGGAGCTTTTAATAACACCGTCTTTGATATAGGTTTTTTCTCCGACTGAAATTAGTCCTTCATTGATTTTAACTGAGCCATCAGGGTTTAAATTGATAGCGCCCAGCACGTCGCCAGCGCTATTTAAGTTTTGGATTGCGTATGATCCAGCAAGCTGTGTAACTTGTGTCCGTGTCGCTTCTAAACCTTGAGCGATCTGTATCGCTCTTGCCTGTGCATCCGTAGCAAGTCCTTTAGCTTCATCTGTTATTTTATAAGCATCATCAAATTGGCTAGGTTTATATGTTCCTGTTCTACTACCTCTGACAAGAATAGGCTCTTTGAACTCAATCCAGCCATTCTTAGCGAGGAAGATATAAAATGGATAGTTTTTGTCTTCTCCAAAAGCGAAATCTTCTTGCATAGTAAAAGTCTTCTGAAACTCTTGCCATTCGTCCAATGGTGGTCTATTCTCACCAATATTCGCCCAAGTTAAGGTTTTATTCAGACCGTGGTTTTTTACGTTAAACGCAAATGATACGTCTGGATATTCTCTAATACGATACTTAAATCCTAATGTGTACGTTTCACCACGATAAATCTTTTTAACATAAATCGGCAGTGTGAAACCGCTAAAATTATAGCTTGTTAACCCTTGCGCCTTGATTGTGAAAATACCATCGCTTACGGATACATTTACTCCGCCTCTATTAGCATTTACTAGCGTATGCTTATCCATCGTCATGGAATTGACAATCAGATTGTTATCGTCTGTGACATACTTACCAACCTCAGTCTGGAATATCTCGCTACTCATAACAAGCCGTGAAGCATTTTTGGAAATATCACTCTCTGAACTGCCTAAAATGCGCTCATAGAGTTGAGCTGTTTCTTTGACATATTGGAAATCGTTCTCCATTCTGTATAGCTTCAAGCCTTGTGAGGTTTGTTCACGGTCAAGATTGTCAATTTTTCCTTGTAAATCTGGTATCGCTCCAGCTTTTCGCAAAGCTTCCTCTGCTTTTGCTTTGGCTTCATCAACGCCCGAAAGATTGAGATTTTCAAAACGCTTGCTGATTTCATCAATAATTTCTTGGTCTGTGTTGCTCCGGATGACTTCTTCCCAAACCTCGCCCGTCCACCTTAACATGATTGTTTGACCTTCGTGTTCAGGGTTTGGTTTGAACCATATATCATTGATAGCTACTTTTCCAACGTGTGTTTTCGTTGGATCATTCGCACCGTACCAGTTTTTGTTCAAGCCGTCTGCGCTTGGCAAAAAGTCCGGCAAGTTTTTAATCAAACTATTAAAGCTAGTTGAAATTAACTCATCCGCTTTCTGACTTGCGATATTTTGGATTTTAGCTTCGTTACTTTCTGAAATCCTATCGCCTAACTTGATATCGCTTGACTTGTTATTTAAACGGTTAAATGTGATTTCAAAGATACGGGTGTCATAATCTAGCTTTTTATCATGACGTACTACACGGATAGTATCACCAATATTGACATCTTTTAGATAAACCGTTGATGTTTTCAAAGTCAACTGCGGTCTTGAAGCATTGACTAATTGTTCATACGTTCGACGAATTAGAATGTTAGCATCTTCTTCCTCTTCAAAGACTGCAAAGCCTACTTTTGGACGCATTGTTCCGTCAGCGTTCTTGATACCGTATTTTTTAGTCATTTCTGGAAGTTCAACATATTTCTGACTTTTTGGTTTATCAACTGGTGCGCCTTTTGCTTTCTCCCAAACGACATTTTCAAAAGTAACTCTACGCCCGTATGTGCCGTGAGTGTTTTCTTCGCTTGGTGCGCTGATTTCCTCGCCTTTTCCACGTCCGATTAAAGCAGTAAATAAGTTTGTACGCTCTACCTCTTGCAAGATTTGTAGTGCATTGTGTCCATAAACTACACGCTTGCCAGTTGCTTCACCGATTTTCTGTTTAAAATCAATATAGCGTGCGCCGATTTTGTTTCCGTTCATTTCAACGAAAAACTGCATTTCTAAATTCCAAACTTGACAAACCTTTTTCAAGGCTTCAAACGTTGAAATGTAGTAAAAGTTGGTTGAACGTTGACTTGTTTCACTAACAAATCTAGCTTGCCAGTTAGTGCCAGCAAGCAATTCATTAATAACAGGTCTAGCAAATGTATTCTTTGGTCGCTTGTCTAAAACTACCGACTTTCTCAATTCTTCAATACCAGACTGAACGCCAATCAAAGTAGTAAGTTTTTCCGAGGATTTTTGCGCAATATAGAAAAAGTGGAATTTGTGCGCATCTTCGATTGACTGAATAGCCATATATTCCACTTGTTCCAATTCTTGCGCCGTTAAGTCTTTCATTTCTACGGTCAGACGGTCTGACACGTATTTTTCAGTCGTTAACGTGAATTTTTGGAGGGCTGACTTGATCGCATCTTTTTTGACGAGTTTGATTAGGTTTTCGTTTTTATCAAACAAATAAATCATCTTCGCTCATCCCTCCATTTCACTTCTTTAACTGTTGCATTTGTAGCTGAAATGGTATCACGATTTCTTACTTTGAAATTTTCGAAATCGCTGAATAAATCAAGTTCACCTAAAATACTACGGTTCTTATACAAAGCTTTTACTTCCTCTGTTTCAAACAAGATTGTAATATCTTGATTGGCATCATAAGCACCAGTAAATGAAATTGTTTGTCGTCCATTTGTGATTTTGACTGTATCTGTTGTTTTTGTTGTTGTTACTACAATTTTTTCAGGCATGACTTCAAAAGCGCCTGTCAATTCAACAATGTCCGTAGAACTTTTTAACTGTGATTTCTTGTAGCCGTCCGGAACTAGCAAAGAGAAACGGCTGACAATACTTTTTGAGTTTTCTTCAAAACTATCAGCACCGCTAAAAATTGCGTAATAAGTGAAACTCGGTTCATCCTTGAAAGTTACTTCAAGCAAGTTTGAACTGTTTGTAGTTCGTAAAAACAAGTTTAGCTTGTCGAATTTTTCTCGTAATTCTTCGCTTGTTTTAGCTTCTAGCTGGTATTTAATTTCAAGCACCCTTGACGGCTCTGAAATTTCTTCAATCCAAACGCCACGACGTCCGGCGATAGAGGTCGTTTTGACCTCTTGCCCGACTAAACCTCTACCCGATACAGATAGTTGTCTATACCCGTCCACAATCTCGTTTACGGGCGTTCCGTTTATACTCATGTTATCGCTAGGCTCAATAGCCACGATGTCGTTATGTTTTTCTAATTTTGAATATCCATACATGGTATCTTACCTTTCTAATAACTTGCCAAAGTCAATTCCATTTCTTGAGCGCTTGTAATATCTTCAGTAAATGCTCTATAAGTCGTGTTACCCATTTTAAGAACAATATCAGCAGATTGTTGTCCGACTGTGATTGTGCCACCGTTAAAATCGACTGAAGTATCATAACCAGTCAAACGTCCTAATTGACCGTCTACGGCGTTTAATTCGCCTTGCAATGTTCCGGCTAGGTCTTTATCAGCGAAAGCATCTATTGCCCCTTGTGCCATGTTTCCGACTGATTTCATGACTGCGCCAGCTTTACCGTCAACACCGATAGTGAAACCTTCGCCTGTGTATTCCCCAATTTGTCTAAACACTCGTGAAGGTGAGTGAATACCAAGTAAGCGTTTAGCACCGTTGATAGCACCACTTACTGCGCTAGTAACTGAGTTGATTAAAGCCCCAGCGGCATTTCTAACACCGTTTACAAAACCCATAATCAGATTGTGCCCCACGTTAATAGCGCTACTTACAAAGCTTCTAGCTTGTGATATTGCTTCGCTAAAGCTACTTGAAACAGACGATACAATTCTAGGACCAGCACCAGTAATTGTGCTTACTAGGTTGTTCCAACCGTTAACGACTGCGTTTTTAATATTTTCAACTGCGTTCGTAACCGTCGATTTCACATTTTCCCAAGCGCTCATAATATTTGACTTGATATTATCTAGAACACTTCTCAAATATGAAACAATATTATTCCAAACGTTCGTAATTGTCTGCTTTGTCAATTCAATAGCGTTTTGAATAGTGGTTTTAACGTATTCCCAAGCGCTCATGACTGCGGATTTAATGCTTTCCCATATTCCAGATAGGAATGTAGTAATAGCATTCCATGCTTCACTAGTCCGTGCTTGAATAATTGCCCAAGCGTTAGAGATTGCTTCTTTTACAAGGTCAAAGTTACCAGTAACAAGCCCGTAAATAGTAAGCAATACCGCTGCAAATGTTGCTTTGATAATTTCCCACGCTGAAGAAAAGACTGTGCTGATAACGTTCATAGCTGACTGGATATACGTCCAGATAGATGTCAAAGCATTTGTTATAATCGTTGAAATGGTCGTCCAGATTGGTTCAATGAATGCTACGATAGCGTTCCAAGTTGTATCCCAAAGCGTTTGAATGGTTGTTAATGTCGTACTAATAACTAAGTTGATAGCGTTCATACCTGTATCAATGATGTTCTTGATAAAATCCCAGATTGGAGTTATAACAACGCTTAAAACGCCCCAAACAGATTCCCAAATAGCTTGAAGATAAGCTAAACCAGAAACAAAGAACTGAACAATACCGTCCCAGATTGCCACTAAAACCTGTTTAGCGTTTTCAAAGTTTCTAGCAGCGCCTTCTTTGAGCGTTTCCCAAGCTCCCGACCAGTCACCGTCAAGAATCTGCAAAAAAGCCTTGAAAAAGGTCAAAATAGCATCTAAATTCTCGCCAATAAGCAGTTTAATGATGTTCCAAGCTGAGCCTACGGTTGCTACGATAGCGTTCCAAGTTGCTTCAATGATAGGTGCTAGAAAGTTTGTAACGTTCTCTACGGTTGTTTTGATTTGATTCCAAACCTTAGTAGCGACACGCTCAATCAGTTCGTGGTTTTCTTCCCACCAGCTCGTCATACTGCCCCAGATATCGCTTACAAATGAAGCAATTTCTTGTACGGCGCTAGTGATTGCACCCTTGACCGCTTCCCAAGCTGAATTAACTTTGTTTCTAAAGTCTTCGCTAGTGTTATAAACACCAACAAGAATAGCAATGAGCGCTGCCACTGCTGCTATAACAATTAAAACTGTACTACCTACCGCCCCGATTGCTCCGGCAATGGCGCTAAAGATACCACTTCCGCCCTCTGCAAATGTGAAAAGGCTTGATAGATTAGAAACAGCCCCGCTTATCACTTTAAAAGCTGTAATCATCTTGGCGATTCCCGAAGCAACCGCCCCGATAGCGACTAGTGCCGGTCCAGCCAATGTAGCAATTAAACCAGTCCATTTCTGCCACGGTTCAAGTGGTAAGTTATCCCATATTGTCAAAAGAACACGTACGACATTATCTTTGAAAGTCAGAATTGTGTCTTTCAAGTCTTCCATCAAGCCGGCAATGTCCGCTTCATCGTGTCCAAGTCCAGCGACAAAGTTTTCTGCTGCTGCTTTCATTGCATAGAATGAACCCGAAACAGTCTCACTTGCTTCTTTTGCCGTCGTTCCAGTGATTCCAAGTCTATCTTGAGTAATGCCGATAGCTTCAATCAAGGTATGGAATGGAATATCTTTCACGTTTTGCGCTGTTGCTTCAAATTCTCCGTTTAAAACGCCTGACTCATTGACAAGCCGAGCCATTTCACCAGCAGTTCCCCCAAAACCTAATTTTAGGTTGTCTAACCATTTGTACCCCCGTTTTCACGGTATTTAAAAAGGCTTGCTATTGCAAACCTTAGGGATTAGACTATATCTTCAACTAATTCAAAAATCCAACCTTTCATTCTCCCTTTTTTAAATCTGCGTCCGTATTCTAAATTTGATTTATCGGAATTAAAATACTCTGCAGCTTCATTTCTTGACGGGAAAATGATAGTTTCTTTTCCGTTTGAAGCCTTTACTTTCTTCTTACGGTTTTCTTTTCTTTCGTGATATCCAAAAGACCAACAATTTTCTGAAACGGATACCCACCTTAAATTTTCCACACGATTATCGGTTTTTATACCGTTGATATGGTCAACTTGTGGTAGGTTGTTAGGGTTAGGAATAAATGCTTTAGCGACTAATCTATGAACGTATAAAGGCGATGTTTTTCTACCTAACATTATTTGTTCATATCCAGCCGTTCCAACTCTAGCTTTTAAAATTCTACCCGTTTTAGAGTTTTTTACCTCGCCATTTTCACTTACAAGGTATCTTGGTCTTTCGTCTATAACTTTCCATTGCATTTGTTGTACCTCTCATGTATATATGTCTATTATACCATGTTGTTTTTACAAATACAACTTGTTATACTTGATTTTTGTTAGTTGGTGCGCACTTCCAGCAACGTATCAATAGTTGCCGTACTCGGTGACGAACCGATAGTCGTTACACCTTCCTATTTCTAGGCTTGGCACGGGATTGCCATATCTTTTGACTTAGGTTTCCCCCGTTAGCAAGATTATTGTAATCTCACACCCTCGATAAAGGTTCACGCACGCTCATTTGCGTAATCACTTACGCAACGGACATTAGTTTGTTTATCGTATAATTGTCCTTCGCAAAACCTTGATAAGCGTTTTGAATATCGGACATATTAGTACCCATTTTGTTGGCGTTGTCTGCCATTTGAACAAGCGCTTTATCAGCATATTGTGCAGCCTTTTCAGTATCTCCACCTAAACCTTGTAGCAAAGTTGCAGAGAATGAAGTTACTTGTTGCATATAGTCATTTGCACTAACACCAGCGGTTTTAAAAGCCTTATTTGCGTTAGCAATAACGCTTGAGCCCTTCTCTTCCATGGTGTCGTACAAGTTTTGAGCTTCTTGTGCTGTGATATTGTACTTTTTAGCAAGACCGATTGCGCTTGTACCGTTATCTTTAAAGAGCGTTTCAACACCACCCAAAGATTGCTCTAGGTCAGCATAAGACTTGATTATCTTAGTTACCCCAGCGACTGCTGGAGCAGTTAAACCAGCGGTCAGACCAGTACCTAATTTCATAGCAGATGCGCCAAAAGATGAAAGGCTATCGCTTATCTTGTCAAGACTTGCGGATGTCTGCGACTTCAAATTTTGAATAGACGTTTGCGCTTCTTTCAAGCCACTAGAAAAATCCGTTACATTGGCTTTCAGTATGGCGGTAACGTCAAAATTTGCTCCCATGAGTTACCCCCTTTCTTTTAATGATTGATTAAGCCTTCTGTTTCTATCAGCAAGGCTCATTTTCTTTTGTTTGACTTGTCCGACATCATCTTTCTTGAAAATCTTGTCAAACTCGTCTTTATGATTGTAAAAATCGTCAAACGTCCGATACGCTGATTTTGCGCTTTTGCCTTTCCCTTTGGTAGCTTGGACTGTTTGATTAAACCATGCTTGAATTGCTGAATTGTAACGTCTATCTTCTTGCTGGATAAGGTAAGCAGTGTTATAGATTTCAAATTCTTCTAGCGTGGTTCGTGATGCTTCTTGAAATGTCATATTGTGTCTAGCTATGAGCAAGGCTATTGCCTCATCATAGCCAAAGTCTGAACCTTTATTCTCCCTTACTCGACTAGGTTCATGGCTTTTTTGAGTAGGGGCGATGCTTTTAACTCGTTTACGATTTCTTTAATAGTCTTGTCGTACTCGTCATTCAAAATCAAGTCTTCCAAGAATTTTTCAATTGCTTCATTGCTCGGTTTTTGGTTTTCGGTTACTGTTCCGGCTTTGATAATATCTACGAAAGCCATTGGGTCATTAAGCGCTTGTCCAGCATTAAGCAATGTCATTGCACCGTATCCAGTTTTAATGCCTTCCAATTCGGCAGAATGAAGTTTGTTCATTTCTCGCAAAAAGCCAAGTCCAAAGCGTAAAGTATAGTCACGTTCTCCAATTTTTAAAATCATCTGTTTTTTCTCCTTTTAAGTAAAAAAATAAAGGGCAAATGAATTGCCCTTGTAAATACCACTATTAAACCGGAACGCCCGCTCCGTCTGTTTCTTTTTCGAGTGTGTGGTAGTTGTATTGTGCGCTTGCGACTGCTTGTTTTTGTGTTTCAGTCAATTTGTCAGTATGCAAGATACCGTTACCGTCGATAGCAACTTCATAAGATAACTCAACTTTATCATCTGAAGGTGCTGACAATTCAAAGTTCTTAAAGTAGCCTTGATAGTATTCCACGTCATACTTATCAACTCCACCCTCTTGTTTCTTGCTTCCAAGGTCAACGATCCAACACTCGATTTTATCGTTTGCTTTAAACCATTTGCGCATTTCTTTCCACATGTTTACTGTGTCGCCATCTTCACGATAAGCAAGCGATTTGAACTCTCCGCTTGTTTCTCCGTCTGAAATTGAGTTGACGACACCGTCTTTTGTTTTAGTGCTTTCTACATTCTTTTCTTGTTTGATAGAAAGTTCAGATTGAAAGCGTACTTTACCCGCATCTTGTTTTGTACGGTCAGCGTAGCGACGGAAAAAGGCGATAACGTCTTTCCCTAAAATTAAATCTGCCATTTATTTATTTCTCCTTTTTTGTGTAATTAAAAGTAAAATCCAGCACGATATGAAGTAACGGCTGGATGTCTGTATTATCTGCGATGACTTGTTTTTCTGTGTTTCTGTGATTGAAGTTATACTCGTACCCGTCTTTCAAATGTTTCAATACACTTTCGAGATAGGCTGAAATGTTGTCTATTTTGGCTCTATCCGCTCGTATTCCGTAAATATGGACTGTTTGCCTTGCTGTACCAATTAAGTCGTTGTTAGGCGTATCTGAACCGTTATTCTCTCCGATATAGACAAACGGATATTTTGTATCAGCTTCAGGCAAATAATCGTATGTATCAACCCTTGCATCGCTGATAGCAAAAATCTTTCTGAATAAATCATGATTAGGTGTCATCTAAACGCTCCTTTCATTACGTTTGTCATATCTCTTTGAAATTCCGGTGTAATTTGTTCAAGCATCGGTCTGAAGTGTGGTTTGCCGGCCATGTAGCGTGTGCCGTATTCTTGATAACCCGTATATGCTGCACTACCCGTTATCCATGCTTCCATACCGTGATATGAAACATTGATATTTCTTTTCAGAAATCCGGTATCTCTAGGTGCTAAATCACGAGCAGTCTTTTTCCCTTTTTCAGCATTGTTCTTCAATACTTGTATAGATTGTTCGACTGCTTTAGGGTGTGCGTTGTATATCGTGCTTGTCAGCTTCTCTAGGCCGTGCCATTCGATACTTGCGCCCATTTATACCTTGACCGTCCTTTTGAGCCGTACAGAGCATTTTGAAGCTTCTACGCTATCTATCTGTTCATACTTGAAGCCGTCATAGATTGCATACAAGAACGGTTCTTGTTCTTGCTGAAATCTGCATATCATGACGACACCGGAACGATTGCCGTATAACTCGAAAACCTTTGCTTTTTGAATGAAATTCACAAAACATGGTACAACTACGGTTTGTTCAGCTTGGTTTTCGTAAGTGTCCGTTAATGGATTGTACTTTGCAATGCCTTTACCTTTTACGAGCGTTATTCTGTGCGGAGTTTTCATAGAAAGATTGCCTTTCCTCGTTGACGTTGTGAACCGTCAAGACCAAAATCCTTATTCAAAATAGCCATATAAGGCTTGAATAGGTTATCAAAGTCTTGATAGGTTACTGAATACCCGTCAACCGTTTCACTCGATACACTTTCCGAACCTTTACGACCATAGAGTTTATAAACAACATTTTCAATCATAAAATTATACTTACTTTCGATATATACCGAACCAGTAAGCGATTTAAAGTAGCTTTCAGCATCTTCAACTAAATCTTGTAACAAGTCATTTTCTTTTGTGTCGG
>ERZ772928.623-NODE-623-length-15720-cov-4.000638_pt1 | contig 15720 bp, 14 predicted proteins | sample MGYA00511686_ERZ772928 | MGnify/ENA primary metagenome ERZ772928 (study PRJEB29015, sample SAMEA2738063) | human oral metagenome | biome: human oral; feature: human-associated habitat; material: saliva | place: China | collected 2219 ... | reverse complement strand
CCTCGTCGGCGGGCGGCGCAGCCTCGATGGCCGCGGCGATCTCGGCGTCGAAGGGCGGGACGATCTGGACGCCCTGCCCGTCGCCCGTGACGACGCTGCCGCCCAGGTAGACCTTGTAGCCGTTGTCGGGTGCGGGGTTGTGCGAGGCCGTGACCATGACGCCCGCGTCCGCGCCAAAGTGGCGCACCGCGAAGGAGGTGAGCGGGGTCGGGTTGGCCTGGGGCAGCGCGAGGACGCGCACGCCTGCTGCCGAGGCGACACGGCAAGCGGCCGTGGCGAACTCGGAGGAGCCGTAGCGGGCGTCGCAGCCGACAACCAGAGTGGGGGTGCCGGTGGCGTGTCGCTTGACGACCTCGCACAGGCCAGCGGTCGCGCGGATGACAACGGCCAGGTTCATGCGGGATTCGCCGGGACCCACGACACCTCGCAGACCCGCGGTGCCGAACTCGAGGGGGCCGTTCATGGCGGCACCGACACGGGCGAGCGCTTCCTCGTCTCCGCCGCGCGCGGCCTCGATATCAGCCTTCAGGGACGAGGCCGTGGCCAGATCCGGGTCGTGGTCCGCCCAGTGCTGGGCTTTGTCGAGCAGTTCCATTGTTCAGTCCTCCAATCCTGCCAGGATGGCGTTGGTTGCGGAGACGCCCAGGCGGGAGGCTCCGGCATCGATCATGGCGAGCGCCGTTTCGGCGTCGCGAATGCCGCCCGAGGCCTTGACGCCCAGGGCGTCGCCGACGGTGGCGCGCATGAGCGTAACCGCGTGGGTCGAAGCACCACCGGCGGGGTGGAAGCCCGTCGAGGTCTTCACGAAGTCAGCGCCGGCGGCCTTCGCAGCCATGCAGGCGGCGATGATCTCGTTGTCGCTCAGGGCGGCCGACTCGATGATGACTTTGAGGACGCGCGGGGCGGGGACGACGCGGCGCACCGCCGCGATCTCCTCTCTCAGCTCGTGCAGTCGGGAGTCCTTGACCAGCTCGATGTTGATGACCATGTCGATCTCGTCAGCTCCGTCGGCGACGGCCTGAGCGGCCTCGAACGCCTTGACCTGCGGTTTAACAGCACCGGAGGGGAAGCCCACAACGCAAGCGACCTTCAGGCCCTCGGGCACGTCCAGGGGCAGCATCGAGGGAGAGACGCACACGGAGTACGTGCCTGCCGCGGCTCCTTCTTCGATGATGCGTTTCACGTCCGCCTTGGTGGCCTCGGGCTTGAGGATCGTGTGGTCGATCATCGCGGCCACGTCGCACTTCTTCATAGGAGTCCTTTCGTCTCGTCTCAGAGCTTGGCCAGCGGCAGAGCCAGCTCCATCATGGCGGTGAAGGCAGTCTGACGCGCCTGCGCATCCGTAACCTCGCCCGTGACCAGGGAGTCGGAGACAGTGAAGATACCCAGGGCCTCGACGCCCGCGTGGGCGGCCGTCGCGTACAGACCAGCGGTCTCCATCTCGACGGCGAGGATGCCCATGCGCTGCCAGGCCTCGTTGAAGGTCGGGTTCGCGTTGTAGAAGACATCGGAGGACATGATGTTGCCGACGTGCACCGGGACAGAGGCTTCGCGGGCGCGGTGCACAACTTCTTCGATAAGGCGGAAAGACCCAATGGGTGCATATGTACCCGGCAGCTGGTACTGGTCCACGAACGCCGAGTTAGAGCATGCTGCCTGAGCAACGACGACATCGTACAGGTGCATGTCGGGCTGGAGCGCGCCACAGGTGCCCACGCGCACGAGACGTTTGCAGCCGAACTCGTGGATCAGCTCGTAGGAGTACAGGGAGATGGACGGGATACCCATACCCGTCCCCATGACGGACACGGGCGTGCCCTGGTAGGTGCCGGTGAAGCCCAGCATGTTACGCACCGCGTTGAACTGCTGGACGTCCTCCAGGTAGTTCTCGGCGATGAACTTCGCGCGCAGCGGATCACCCGGCAGGAGGATCGTCTCGGCGATAGGGGCGGTGGGGTTGATGTGCGGTGTCGAACGCATGTGTCATTTCCTTCGTCAAATCACGGAGCAATCAGCTCCTCGGCATCTTTACCGTGTGGCGAGATTATTGCCACCATTAGCAATATGTCAATAATTATATTGACAAGTGTTCAACGTCTCTCGCGCCATCACCTACTTCCTTCATAACATCGCGCTCACGCATATCCAACAGCGCGGCCGCCAGGTCCTGATCCACCACAAGATGCGTCGCAATCCCCATACGCAGCGCCGTATCCAACGCACACATTTTCACGTTTCCGCCTGCGACAACCAGCCGCACAGGACGAGTACGCAGATGTTCCAGGGAAATGCTGACAGTGCGCGCCTCAAGCTCCGGAATCGCGACCTGCCCACTCTCCGTAAAAAAGTGAGAAAGTGCGTCACCGACGGCTCTGTGTAGCAGCGTATCTACTTCTTCCTCACCCAGGTGCCCGAGGTTGAGAGAAATGACTTCGTTGCTGATCGCACCAATCGTAAAGACAGCCACGTCAACGTTACGGCCCTCTTCCAAGATCTTCATGATCGCCTGGTCCTTGCACACGATCGATGCCGTCTTCGTACTCTGAAAGATGACGGGAAGGGGCAGGTAACGCGGCTGCGCGGTGAAGGCCTTGCAAAACGCGCGCATCACCTCGAAGTCGTGCGTCGCACGCGCAGAGAAGGACGTCCCGCCCTTGAGCTGGACAACGCGCACGCCCTGACGCGGAGAACGAGTCAGGTAAGAGGCGACCGCACTCATCGTGCGACCCCAGGAGATACCCACGCTCATACCGTCGTGGACCAACTGGCTCACCAGGTCGGCACCGACGCGACCAACCTGATCAATGGCCTCGTCCTCCGTCACGGCGTGCCCGTGCGCGACGCGCACGCATGATAATCCGTAGCATCGCTCCAAACGGGCAGCCAGTTCAGAGGCCTCATCGCGGGGATCATGTATTGAAATGGTAACGAAACCACGATCACGGCCGTGGGCGAGGAGTTTGGCGACTGTGGGACGCGAGATGCCCAAACGGGCGGCGACTTCAGCTTGACTCAAGTTCTGCTGATAGTAGAGCTTGAGCGCATCAATCGACTGCTCATCACGCTTATCCACGTATCTTCCTTCCTCGCCCCGGCCGCGCCGCGATCAGGACACCGTCTCCAAGACCACGCCGCGAGGAAGATACGTCCCTCCAGCACTGATCTCGATGGCGCCGGTCAGTGTTTCCAATGCCCGTTCAATCCGCCACTCATCGTCGGTGTGAAGAGTGAGCAGAGGCTGCCCCTTCGTGACGGTCTCGCCCGGCTTGGCGTGAATCTCAATGCCGGCACCCGCCTGCACCGGATCGTCCTTGACGGCTCGGCCCGCGCCAAGTCGCCACGAGGCGACACCCACGCTCAGGGCATCCATACCAACGATCGTTCCATTGCCTTCAGCACACACCTCGTGAGTGTGCACGGCACGAGGCATGGCTGCGTCCGGGTCACCGCCCTGCTCGCGAATCATCGCGCGCCAGCGATCCATGGCGCGGCCATCGCGCAGCGCGGCCTCCACGTCAGCGTCGTGCACGCCAGCAAGATCGAGCATGTTACGGGCAAGCTCGCAAGTCAGCTCGACGACATCGGCAGGGCCACCGCCCGCAAGCACCTCGACGGATTCTTCAACCTCGAGGGCATTGCCGATCTTCCTGCCCAGCGGCACGGACATGTCGGTCAGCAGAGCGCGCGTAGCGACGCCCGCGTCGCGTCCTAGGTCCACCAGTGTGCGAGCCAACTCGCGCGCACTGTCGATGTCCTTCATGAAAGCACCCGATCCAACCTTGACATCCAGGACGAGGGATCCCGTGCCCTCCGCGATCTTCTTGCTCATGATGGAGCTGGAGATCAGCGGAATCGATTCGACCGTGGACGTGATGTCGCGCAGCGCGTAGAGCTTCTTGTCCGCGGGGACAAGATTGCCCGTCTGACCTGCAACGGCAACGCCAATCTCGGAGACCTGCTTGAAGAAATCTGGCTCGGAAATCTCAATGGAAAGTCCTGGAATTGCCTCAAGTTTGTCCAGCGTACCGCCCGTGTGACCCAGGCCGCGGCCGCTCATCTTGGCAACCTTGACACCTAAAGACGCAACAAGTGGGCCAACAACCAGCGTGGTCTTATCGCCAACGCCGCCGGTAGAGTGTTTGTCAACCTTAATACCCGGGATTGCCGAGAGGTCCATCATGTCGCCGGACTCTGCCATTGCCATGGTCAGGTGAGCCGTCTCATGCGCGGTCATACCCTTGTAGAAGATGGCCATCGCCAGAGCGGAAGCCTGATAATCGGGAATATCCCCAGCTACATAGCCCGAGACAAAGTAATCAATCTCGGCGTCGGTAAGCTCGCCGCCGTCGCGCTTCTTTTCAATTACGTCGTACATGCGCATAGTTGAACCTCTTTTCGCTGTTCGCGTTCGTTGCCGTTCGCGGCGCCGTCAGGCGCGTTCGTTGCCGTTCGCGTTAACTCTCTAGTAAAAGAGCCGGTAGCGAGAAACTCTACCGGCTCGCAATTTCATGCAACCTACCAGGTTATCTGCACCCGAAAGCGCAGGCTGCTTGACACCGCAGCTTACTGGTTGCCTCCGCCATGCTCGCCGCACCCGCAAGCGCAACCGTGGTCGCCCGCGCCGTGCTCGTGACCTGCGGCAACCTTCACGGCGTCGTCGCACGATGCGCCGGCAGGGCTGGACTCACCCAGATCCTCGGGACCAAATCCCATAGGCAAGATATCCTGGAGCAGATACTCGCGAGGAGCCGCGTCTACCTTGCCCAGCACAATACGGAATGTTGCAGGATCGCACCACTCGCGAATAACCTGCCTGCATACACCACAAGGAGTGCACCAAGCTGTTGGGGCTTCTCCCTCAGGACCGCCGACAACCGCAATGGCCACAAAATCCCTGCGACCCTCAAACACCGCGCGGAAAAACGCCGTTCGCTCAGCACAGTTGGAAGGCGTGTACGCAGCGTTTTCTAGGTTTGCGCCACCGTACACCGTGCCGTCGGAGCACAAAAGCGCAGCTCCAACAGCATAGTGAGAGTACGGTACATAGGCGTGGTTGCGCGCCTCAATAGCAAGCTGAACAAGAGCCTCGTTAGAAACGTGACAAGAACCCTCTACCTCTGCCATTATGCACGGCTTCCCTTGATGTATGGCACGCCGTCTGCCTTAGGAGCAACAGACTTTCCAACAAAGAGGACCAGCGTAATGATGGTGATGAAGTAAGGAAGCATTGCAATAATCTGGCTTGGGATTGGAGTTGCGCCACCGCCAAGAAGAATTGCCAGCGCCTGAGTAAAGCCAAAGAGCAGGCAAGCTGCATAGGTGTTCAGAGGCTTCCACTTACCAAAGATAACCGCTGCCAGTGCAATAAAGCCCTGACCAGAAATAGCGGTCTGGGTGAACTGAGAAATAATTGCCAGCGTTACAGAAGCGCCGCCAAATCCTGCAAGAACACCAGAAACAATAACGCAGAGGTAGCGAGTCTTACGAACGCTAATGCCCAGCGTCTCGGATGCGTGTGGATGCTCGCCAACGGAGCGAATACGCAGGCCCCACTTGGTACGATAAAGCACAAACCAGACGAGAAGGGCGGTCAAAAGTGCAAGCACCACAGTAATGTCTACGTTCAAGCTGGAATAAGGTGTGTCGTTAAAGGCACCCTCACCAAAGAGCTTTGGCAGCTTATTGACTGCTGGAGACATTGCAGCGCCATCAAACAAAAGACGGCAGGCAAACAGAGCAATGCCAGGTGCCAGCAGGTTAATTGCGACACCAGAAACTGTCTGATCAGCGTTAAACGTAATAGATGCCATGGCGTGCAAAAGCGCAATAAGACCGCCTGCAATACCTGCACAAAGGAAGCCAATCCAAGGGTTTCCGGTGAGGTAGCTGCCCGCAACGCCTGCAAAGGCGCCAACGCCCATCATGCCCTCAATACCAATGTTGACAACACCGGAGCGCTCGGAGACAACGCCGCCCAGAGCACCAAAAATAAGAGGTGTCGAGTACATGAGAGTAACGGAAACAAGAAGAATCAGGTTAGTGAGCATTGTTTGCCTCCTCCTGAGAAGGGTCGGACGCATCACTCACTTGAGCAGCAAGCTTTGCCTCTTCTTCCTTAGCCTTCTGGGCACGCTTGTGATCAAGACGGTCGGCAAGCATTGGAATAACGCCACCCAGAGCCATAAAGAACACGATGGTACCAATAACAATGTTGATAATCTCGGAAGGTGCACCAACCGTCTGCTGAACAGTCTGGCCACCATAAAGAAGACCAGCGAACAGGAAGGATGCAGGAATACATGCCACAGGATTGCAGTTGGCGATAAACGCAACGGACAGACCGTTAAAGCCGTTGTTCTCAAATGCTGCCAGCGTTGCGATACTGTGAGGAGCAATACCGGTAATGGTCAGAGCACCTGCAAGTCCGCAGAGTGCACCAGAAATAGCCATGCAGAGCGTAAGGTTTTTCTTAACGTTGATGCCGGTAAACTGTGCAGCGTCGCGGTTAAAACCAACAGCACGCATCTCATAACCAACCTTGGTGCGCATAAGCAGCCAGCCAATAAAGATAGCTGCGATAATAGCAACAAAAATACCAATGTTTACATCGGTACGCATAATAGCGTCGCCAATAACAGGAATATTACGAATTGCCTCAGCACCGTCCTCGGAATTCTTCATGCCATAGAACAGTGTGGTGTAGCCAGACTCATTAATTGAGTACGACGAAGTTGAGTTTGGCTGGTGGAACTGTGGAAGAGAAACCACAAAGTTGCAGAGGTAAAGGCTGATCCAGTTAAACATAATGCTGGTAATAACCTCGTTGATGCCAAACTGAGCCTTAAGCCATCCAATAATGGCACCAATACCTGCGCCGCCTGCGGTACCAACCAAAACAACTACAGGAATCTGCAGCACAGGAGGAAGATCAAGACTGTAGCCAACAATAACGGCGAGGATAGTACCTACAATGTACTGACCCTCAGCGCCAATGTTAAAGAGGCCAACGCGGAATGCAAAAGCAACAGCAATACCCGTAAAGAGCAAAGGTGTTGCCTTAATAATGACGTTAGAAATGTATTTTGGCTTACCTACCATGCCGCCAATAAGAGCCTCAAACGAGCTGATAGGGTCATAGCCTGCAACAACCAAAATAATTGAAGCAACCAACAGGCCAACAAAAATAGCAACAATTGCTGACGTAATTGGTTTTCTCATTATCTTTGTAAGCGTACTCACTCGGCGTCACCTCCTGCCATCAGCAGGCCAGCCTGCTCTTCAGTGATAGTACCTTGGTCAAACTCGCCAACATTCTTGCCGGCGTAAATAATTGCCATCTTATCGGCAACGTCCATAATCTCGTCCAGCTCAAAGGAAATCAGCAAAATTGCTGCTCCACGGTCCCTCTCGCGAATAAGCGCCTTGTGAACAAACTCAATAGCACCAACGTCAAGGCCGCGGGTTGGCTGGATAGCGATAAGAACGTCTGGGTTGGAAGAGACCTCGCGGGCGATAATAACCTTCTGCTGGTTACCGCCGGAAAGTCCCGCTGCCTGATGCTCTGCGCACTCTGCAGGACGAATATCAAACTCGTCAATCAGCTTCTGAGAGAATTCCTTAATCTTTGCCAGGTCAAGTGCAATGCCTTTACCAAAGTTCTCCTCGTTGTGGCGCTCAAGCACCATGTTCTCGGCAACCGTAAAGGGCAGAACCAAACCCCAACGATGACGGTCTGAAGGAATAGTTGCAACTGCGTGGTCAATAACCGTCTTAGGGGTTGTGCCCTGAATCTCTTCACCCTTGACAGCAATGGTGCCCGACTCAGGTTTGACCAGTGCGTTTATGGCATCGGCAAGTTCTTTCTGGCCGTTGCCGTCAATGCCTGCAAGACCAACAATCTCACCGGCACGAATATCCAAATTAAAGCCGTTTACCTGCTCAATGCCGCGCTCGTCCTTAACGTGGAGGTCCTTAATAGAGAGAACGACCTCGCCAGGAGTTGCAGGCTTCTTTTCTACATGCAGGTTAACGTTTCTACCCACCATAAGTGTTGCAAGCTCGGTCTCGGATGTCTTGGAGACATCAACGGTGCTCATGTACTTACCGCGACGAATAATAGTGCACTCGTCAGCAGAAGACATAATCTCTTTAAGCTTGTGAGTAATAACAATGATGGTTTTACCTTTGCTTACCAGGTCATGCATGATCTGAATAAGCTTCTCAATCTCCTGCGGTGTAAGAACTGCCGTAGGCTCATCAAGAATCAGCGTATCAGCACCGCGATACAGGGCCTTCAGAATCTCAACACGCTGCTGCATACCAACAGAAATGTCTTCAATCTTGGCGTCAGGGTCTACGTCAAAGCCGTATTCCTCAACAATCTCCAGGACCTTCTCGCGAGCTCGCTTTGGATCAAGGACGCCACCAGCCTTGGTGACCTCGTTGCCCAAAACAATATTTTCTGTAACGGTAAAGTTCTCAACCAACATAAAGTGCTGGTGAACCATACCAATACCGTGAGCGATAGCATCGGTTGGGCCAGATATGGATACACGCTCTCCGTTGAGGTAAACCTCGCCCTCATCAGCAGAATACAGGCCATACAGTACGTTCATAAGCGTACTTTTACCTGCGCCGTTCTCTCCTAAAATGGCGTGGACAGTTTGCTTGTGCACGTTAAGGTCTACGGCGTCAAGAGCTTTAAACGATCCAAAAACTTTGGTAATGCCATGCATCTGAACAGCGTAATCCGAACTGACTTCCACGAGCCACCTCCTTTACACACTTGCGAACGGTGAGGAGTGCCAAGAAGCACCCCTCACCAGCAAATCCAAACTCATCAACCTTTTGGGCCTGTCAGACGGCAAAACCATCTGGCGAGAAACCCCAGGGCTCAAAAAACTAAGTCAGAGCTTAGCTCAAAGACTTAACAAACTTGTCCAGGTCGTCCTTGCTTGCAGGAGGAACAACGGAGCCAGCCTTGATCTTGTCGAGAAGGTCAGTAGCTGCCTTGTAGGTATCCTCGCCCATGAGGTGGTGATCCTCAGCAATTCCGACAGCGTCCTCGGAAGCGCCCAGGGAAACAGTAGTGCCACCCTTCTGGCCGTCCTTCAAGATCTTCTCGGAAATCTCAACGATAGCAACGTTGACGCGCTTAAGAGCGGAGGTCAGAACGTTCTCTGGAGCAAGATATGCCTGGTCACGGTCAACGCCGATAGCAAGCTTGTTTGCGTCCTTAGCTGCCTCAATAACGCCGGTTCCTACGCCGCCTGCAGCGTGGAAGACAACATCGCAACCATCGGAGTACATGGAGTTAGCAATAGCCTTACCCTTTGCAGCATCGGAGAAGGACTCTGCATACTGTGCAGAAACCTCAACGTTGGTGCCCTTTTCCTTGTTTGCATAAGCAACGCCGCCGCGGTAACCATACTCAAACTGGTCGATAAGTGCGGAAGAAATGCCGCCAACAAAGCCAACCTTGCCAGTCTTTGTGGTGCGAGCAGCAATGTAGCCAACAACAAAGGAAGGCTCCTGAGCACGGAACATTACGCCGGTGAAGTTGGAAACCTCAGACTCGTTGCCGTTGTCGATAATGGCAAACTGGGTGTTTGGATTGTCCTTAGCTGCCTTAAGAGTTGCATCTGCCATAGCAAAGCCAACGCCCCAAACAAGGTCGGACTCTGCGTCAACAGCCTTATCAAGGTTGGTTGCGTAATCGGAATCCTGCTTGGACTCAAGGTAGCTGACATCCCAGCCGTTCTTGTCCTTAAGCTCGGTCATGCCCTCCCAAGCGGACTGGTTAAAGGACTGGTCGTTAACACCACCAGTATCGGTAACCATGGTGAGCTTCTTTTTCTTCTCACCTGATGCCTTCTGGCCGCCGTCGTCCTTCTTGGGGCTGTTGCAGCCTGCAAGACCTGCAAGTGCTGCAAATGCGCCAGCGCCGGTTGCGCCGGTCACAAAACTTCGACGAGAAACGTTCTTGTTCATTCCGTGCTCTCCTTACCTCATGTGGCGGGAACGTCCAGCTTGTACGCTGGATCTTTATGAGAAGTTGACCAAACTCCCCTAACTTAAGCGGAAAATCCGCATGGTTCCAAAACAAACAGCAATGGCAAACTGCTGATCTGCAATGCTTTACGCAACAAGTGCCTTAAGCAACAACAGAAAGAGCAACCTCCATCATCTGCGTGAAACTAGTCTGACGCTCTTCAGCAGTAAGTGCTTCTCCTGTAAGAGGCAAATCAGAGATAGTTAGCAGCGTAAGCGCATGCTTATGAGCGTACATGGCGTTGAGATACAGGGCTGCCGACTCCATCTCAACGGCAAGAACATCCATGCTTGCCCATTTTGTAAGCGAATTATCTACGGTATAGAACACGTCGCTTGCCAGAATATTACCAACGCGAACGGGATAACCCAGCTTTTCTGCACCAGCAACAGCCTTGCTCAACAGGCCAAAGTCTGCGGTAGGTGCAATAGTTCCAGGCATTCCGTACTGTGATGGATAATTAGAATCAGTGCTGGAAGACATGCCAATAACAATGTCTCTAAGCTTTACCTCAGGAGCAAGGCCGCCAGCGCTGCCAATGCGGAGAATGTTATCGACTCCATAGAAATTAAAGAGCTCGTAAGAATAAATACCAATGGAAGGCATACCCATACCAGAACCCATAACGGAGACTGGCTGTCCCTTGTAGGTGCCGGTGTAGCCAAACATATTGCGAACGGTGTTGAACTGCTCAACGTTCTCCAGATACGTGTCTGCAAGAAGCTTAGCGCGCAGAGGATCGCCTGGCATGAGGACAGTCTTAGCAATCTGGCCCTCAACAGCAGCATTATGGGGAGTTGGGGTAGTAGCCATTAGTTCTCCTTAAGAATCTCTGACAGGTGAGAAGTTCCAACACCAAGTTGCTCAACGCCAAAATAATCAAGGATTGTCTCGGCCATATCGGCAAATGTGGCGGTTGTGCCAAGGTTGGTGTTTGGCTTGACCTTTGGACCCGTGATAAGCAGTGGCACGTACTCACGAGAGTGATCAGTAGATGGTGTTACTGGGTCACAGCCATGATCTGCGGTAATAATGAACAGGTCATCCTCACGAAGACCCTTAATAATTTGAGGAATGCGCTCGTCAAAGTAAGAAAGAGCGTTGGAGTATCCCACAGGATCGTTGCGGTGACCGTAAATCATATCGGTATCAACAAGGTTGGTGAAGCACAGACCGTTGAAGTCTTTGCTGGTAGCCTCAATAGTCTTCTGAATTCCGTCTGCGTTGCAGGTAGTGAACTCAAACTCAGTCATGCCACGGTGAGCAAAGATGTCATAAATCTTGCCAATAGAAAGAACGTCAAAGCCGTTCTCTTTAAGGCGATCAAGCATAGTTGGGCCCGTTGGCTCAAGCGAGAAGTCATGACGGCGAGAAGTGCGCTGATATGGCCACTCTCCCTCAAAAGGACGAGCAATAACGCGAGCAACACCGTGCTCACCCTGAAGAATCTCGCGCGCAATGCGGCAATATTCATAGAGTTTCTCGGGACTTACCACGTCCTCATGAGCAGCAATCTGGAAAACAGAATCTGCTGAGGTATAGACAATCAGAGCACCAGTCTCTACGTGCTCTTTACCAAAGTCTCTAATAACATCGGTTCCGGAGTAAGGTTTGTTGCAGAGAACCTTGCGGCCTGTCTTCTGCTCGAACTCCTCAATGACCTCCTGTGGAAAACCATCAGGATAGGTTGGGAACTTCTTTGGAGAAATGACACCTGCCATCTCCCAGTGACCAACCGTAGTGTCTTTACCAGCGGATTTCTCCTGCATGCGAGCGTATGCACCCTCAGGAGACTCAATTGGCTTCAAATCAACGTCATACACGGTATCAAGTGCTCCATCAATATTAAGAAGCCCCAACTTTGTCATATTTGGGATATTAAGAACGCCACTTGTTGCGCAGGCACAAAGGGTATTGCTACCCTCGTCTCCGTATGCCGCTGCATCAGGCTCTTCGCCGATGCCAAAACTATCAAGAACAACTACAAAAACACGTTTAGGCATACTACCTCCTAAAACGCCCGAAACAAGCATTTGCGCACGATACATACGCAAGCTAACTTATGTGGACGAGTCATTACTATTCATTAAATATATTATTACAGTTGCATAACACCGACGCCCAATTTAGAGAGATTTTCACGATACAACCGTTTGCAGATACTAAAATTCTGTAAACGGTACACAGCAAATGCTTAGAAAAATCAAGCAGGTAAAACCAATGTGGCAAGAAAATCTTTGAGCTCACCAGGGAAAAATTTAATGAATTCATTCTTTACAGACTCTAGCTGCTGTCTTATCGTTGTCCAAAGCAAGATTTAAGCACTAGCTTAAAGAAGATAAGCACCTGTTTAGAAGTTTTATATAAGCACCTGTTTAGTCGGATTCTATTTTTGCTGCTAGGAGGCCTGATGCTCACCAATCGAGAACAGATGATTTTCAACTGGATTAAAGAGCAGCCTTCCATTACTCAGAAGGAAATTGCAGAGCGTGCAGGTATCTCGCGTTCTTCTGTTTCGGTTCACATATCCAACCTTACCGCAAAGGGCGCAATTTTGGGCCGCCGCTACATTTTGAGCGAGCGTCCCTACTTTATTGTGATTGGTGCTGCCAACATGGATATTGCTGGCCGCCCAGACACTTCCCTTGTGGCGGGAGATTCAAACCCTGGCAAGGTCACCATGTCCTTTGGTGGCGTTGGCAGAAATGTTGCCCACAACCTGGCCCTTCTCGACAGTGACGTTCGTCTGCTCACTGCTTTTGGCGAGGACTATCGTGCGCGCGAGCTCAAAGAGGGCTGCCTGGACTGCGGCATTGACATTGACGCTTCTATTACCGTGCCAGGCGCTTCCACATCCACCTACCTCTTCATCATGGACGAGCACGGTGAGATGCAGGAAGCCATCAATGACATGCAGATTTACGAGTATGTCACCCCTGAGCGCATCGAGGAGCGCCTGGATGTTATCCAGCACGCCGCAGCTTGCGTGATTGATACCAACCTGCCTCAGCAGACCATCGAGTTCATTGCCAAGAACGTGACCTGCCCCATCTTCTGCGATCCCGTTTCTTCTATCAAGGCACAGAAGCTCAAGAAGGTTCTGGGCAAGATTCACACACTCAAGCCAAATCGCCTTGAGGCCGAGATGCTCTCGGGCATCAAGATCACCGACGATACCTCCCTTGAAGCCGCAGCTCACGAGCTGCTTGCAACAGGCCTCAAGCGTGTTTTTATCTCCCTTGGCGAGAAGGGCCTTCTTTGCGCTGATCACGAGAAGACCGTCCGCTTGCCACTGCTTCCTGCAAAGCTGGTCAACATGACAGGCGCAGGAGATGCCATGATGGCAGGAGTTACCTGGGCGTATACTCAGGGTATGACGCTTGAGCAAACCGGCCTGGTAGGCATGGCTGCTTCCAGCATGGCCATTGAGGGTGAGGACACCATCAACGGTGAGCTCAACGTTGATGAGGTTATCAAGCGCGCAGGTATTTAGCGTGTCTGCACGGCACAGCGTGTCTGCACGACACTACTTTCGGTTCCATTAGTCGTTTACGATTGGAGTATATATGTCTAACCTGAAGGATTTTCTCGTTGTATCTGACGAGGTCAAAGAGGCACTTGAGCAGAACAAGCCTGTTGTAGCTCTGGAGTCCACCATCATTTCTCACGGTATGCCTTACCCACAGAACGTCGAGACCGCTCTGAAGGTTGAGCAGATCATCCGCGACAACGGTGCAATTCCTGCAACTATCGCAATTATTAACGGTCAGATGCGTGCTGGTCTTTCCGCTGACGAGATTGACTACCTGGGCAAGAAGGGCCGCGAGGTTGCTAAGGTCAGCCGCCGCGACCTCCCCGTTATCATCGCTGAGAAGAAGGACGGCGCAACTACCGTCACTACTACCATGATGATTGCTCACATGGCAGGCATCGACGTCTTTGCAACCGGCGGCATTGGTGGCGTTCACCGTGGCGCTGAGACCACCATGGACATCTCCGCTGACCTCGAGGAGCTTGCACAGACTCCTGTTATGGTCATTTGCGCTGGTGCAAAGTCCATTCTTGACCTTGGCCTTACCCTTGAGTACCTGGAGACCAAGGGTGTTCCAGTACTTGGTTACCAGACCGAGGAGCTTCCTGCGTTCTACACCCGCAAGAGCGGCTTTAGCGTTGACTACCGCGTTGACTCCCCTGCTGAGCTGGCAGAGATCTTTACTACCCAGCAGCAGATTGGCATGAACAGCGGCCTTCTGGTCACCAACCCAATTCCTGAGCAGTATGCAATGGATAAGGACACTATTGACGCAGCTATCGAGAAGGCCCTTGCAGAGGCAGAGGCAAACGGTATCCACGGCAAGGAGTCCACACCATTCCTGCTTGCAAAGGTTGCTGAGATCACTGGTAACAACTCCCTTGAGTCAAACATTCAGCTGGTCTTCAACAACGTTGCTCTTGGTGCAAAGGTTGCTGCAGAGGTTTGCAACCGCAAGTAAGTGCTCGCACGCGATGCGTAAGCACCACGTAAGTACACGTGCAAGTAACGCGTAAGCATCGCATTTCTTTTGGCCCCTACGTCGTTTGACGTGGGGGCTTTTTTCTGTCTTGCAGCAGCTTGACCGCGGGTTGGCCGCTGGCTGGCCTCAACCTAATCGCAGCCCAATCACAGCCCAATACCATTCAAGAAAATTGTCTCAAAAAGTGGACAAAAGTCCTTATTTTTATTTTAGGGAGCAGGTACAATTACTCAAACTTAAGCCAAAACTGTCCTGTAATGAGGACTTACGAAGCAAGAACAGCGAGGTCTCGTGTGAACGTTCTAACCTACCTTGACAGTCTTGACTCCGACGTTCGCAAGAAGATCATCAAATGGGCTTCTCGCGTTCCCGCTAATCGTCTTTCTCATTGTAGGCAGATTCGTCTTAATTCCGGACAGACCCTTGTCCACATGCTGGACCGCGTTGATAACGTGTACATTCTGTGCCGCGGTACCGTGCGCACTACGTCGCATAATTCCGCAGGTAGCACCTACGTTATTGACGAGTATCGTGCGCCCGTTGCTTTTGGTGAGATGGAAGTTATCAGCGAGAGCCCGTTTTACCTGGGATCGCTCACCGCAACTTCCGGCTGCGAGTTTATTTCGGTTCCACGCGAGGACTACCTGCAGTGGATTCGTTCGGACCCTGAGGCACTTCTCACCCGCTCACGCTGGATTATCAAGAATCTGACGCGTCAGTCTGGCTACGAGCGCAGCTTGCTGACCTGGAGCGGAACCAAGCGCCTGATGTACATGCTTAGCGAGCTGACGCGCGATCAGATTCACCGCGGCGTTGTTGAGTGGCCGTTTACGGTACGCCTGACCAGGCAAGAGCTAGCAGACAAGATTGGTACCAGCACAAAAACTGTTGCCCGCGGCATCGACGAGCTTAAGGAGAGGGGCATGGTTTCTGTTCAGCACGGCAAGATTGTCATTACCGAGAGGCAGTTCCAGCGCCTCGACGACGCAATGAAACACGAGGGAGAATCCCACCTTCTGGACTAACCTCTGTACCTGGCACAACGCTTGGGCAAGACCGTTCTTCTCGCCCCGAGCACAGCGCGCCGCGCAATGCGGTGCACCATAACTTGGAACGACCGACGTACCCGTCGCAATCACAAACCTGTTTTTGCAG
>ERZ772928.617-NODE-617-length-15840-cov-8.820526_pt1 | contig 15840 bp, 12 predicted proteins | sample MGYA00511686_ERZ772928 | MGnify/ENA primary metagenome ERZ772928 (study PRJEB29015, sample SAMEA2738063) | human oral metagenome | biome: human oral; feature: human-associated habitat; material: saliva | place: China | collected 2219 ... | reverse complement strand
GTTAGGTTGATGTCTCTAGCAAAGAGCTGCAATCCCGGCAGCATCTCATTCATTAGTTGTTCGAGTTGTTGTTCTTTGGTCATTCTACTTCTCCTGTCTTACCACAATGCACGTTCTAGTGTGTCGTTCTCGTACGGTTGGAGGTTCACGACGGCAGACTTGATCGTTCCATCCGCTTTCTTAGTCGTCTGTGGCTCTGATTCGCCGATTAACAGCACATTGATTCCTTCTTTTTTGGCAAATACGATCACCGATGTACCTGATTCAGACACATAACACTCCACGATTTCATAAGAAGCGCCACCTGATTGGAAGGTCAGCCCTGCCCACTTGAAGTTCGCCTTCTCGCCCGATACCGTAGCATATTTGAAAAGCTGGTCTGGAACGGCTAAATCATAGTACTCACGCTGGGTCGCTGGACTCGTGCGCTCATAGATTTCGCCTCTTTTACGCGCGTAAATCGCCATCGCATCCGCAACCGATTGATTCGCAGACGCCTCAGAGGTTGCTTTCCATGTCGCATTATCGGTAAAGCCTTTAAGTAAATCAGCGTCTTTTACAATTTGGAAGGCTGCTTTTGCAAGTGTCTCGCGCGTCACATTGGTCGCATGAAGAACGATTGGCTCTCCGTCTTCGTACCCAAAGAGGAACGCCTCTTTCTTCGCAGCGTCCAGATACGCTTCCACCACCATCACTTCGTAGTCGTTTGAGGCCACAACGCCCATCATATTCCATTTGACCTTATCGCCATTGATGGTCGCAGCATCCATGTGAATCGCCTCGTGCAAGGCCTCGAAATGCTGCCCAGTAGACGCATTCCACCGCTTCATGAAGTCGCTAAATCCGCTCGAGTTAAAACGAACCAAGAGCTCCAAGTCCGAATAGGCATTGTCGATGGCATCCTTGTCGCTTGGATATTGCTCAAACATCTCGTCACGCACCTTCTTGGCCGCGGCTAACCCTTCCGTAATATCGGCATCCTTGGCCGCCACATTATACGCTAGTTGCAACATCTCAAAATACGTCGCGTGCTCCGCCTCAGCAACTGTAGTCGGTGCCACTGTCGTCGCTTGAACCGTCGCCTGCGCCTGGGTTGTCACCGCCTCTTCTGGCTTTTTGTTGCATGCGGCAAGTGCCAATACACAAAGCGCTGATGCTAGGATTTGTCTTTGCTTCATACTCTCTCCTCCAATCATGAAAACCTTCTCTATTCAAGATTATTATAGCATAGGTGGGACATAAAAATACGAAATTCATTATACTACCACATTGCTTTATTTAACTTTTAACATTTATCTGTAATACCATTTTACAAAAAAGAGAGGGCTACACCCTCTCTTCTTATAATTCAAAATCCCTAGTTTGAATTATTTCTCTTATTTTTTTGGATAATTCTACTTTTAGACTAAGTCCTTTAAGTGTTCTTCCTTGTTTATCGAAATACTTTTGTGCTTTCACTTCGTCTACACTCTCTACCAATTCATAAAACTGTACACTTTTAACAGCTTCATCTGGCGTCATAGTTTTCATCAGTTTGAGAAGCAACCTTTTATCCAATCCAAAGGTACTAACAATAAGATTAACGTCTTTTTCTTGTTTAGCTTCTCTATAACTATTCATATAATCAGATAGAGAACGTCCTTCTTCCCATTCTAGATTACCACTTTCAATATCCGTTAAAATTATATTTGCTATTATTTGATCATCTTTATCTAAACTAGCAAACAAATAGTGGAGTTCTTCTCTTGCTTTAGTAGTATTATCTTTACCCAATGCCTTTACAAATTTCGAAAACTTCTCATTTAAATAATTATAATCTACGACTCGTGCCTCTTTATCTCTAATGTTAGGATCAACATCAAAAACTACTGGCTCTTTACCCGCAGTGGGAGGAAGAGGTGGGAGTTTTTCGATTTCCTTATATCGAAGCAACAACTTATTATATGTTTCTTCATCAAAATCTATTGAAAGAATTTCTCCTGTATCAGAATCTATTAAGGATTCTGGCGTCCAGTCAAACCCTTGAATTTGAGCCATTTCAAGAATTTCTACCAACTCTTTAAATAATTTTGCAAATTTTGCTATAGCAGAGTCAGTTTCAGGCAATCGAGAAAAGTTTGGAACCTTTTCATATTCAAATAAGACTTCTATCTCATTAAATTTATTATTTAAAGCAGAAATATTTTCAGGTAATTTGGACACAAACAGCCCAAGCGGTTTATTACCTGAATAAAGTTCTAAAGCTCTATCTACATTTCGATCCATCGTATTAGGCTTACGATAATATACTATAGAGCCAAACGGCTTATCTATTCCAAAAATTCTATTTGTTCTTGAGAAAGCTTGAATAATCATTTCATATTCCATCACCTTATCAAGATACAATGTATTAACCCACTTAGAATCATACCCGGTCAACAATTGATTAACTACAATTACTAAATCCAACTGTTTTTCAGGCGTCTTATCAATCCAACGGTATTCATCTTTATGAGCTAATCTTTTACGAACATCCTCTCTAAATCTATGATGATTTTCCAGCGTATAAAATTGTCCATAGCGTTTATAGTAATCATCAATAATTTCAAGAATTCCATCTTCTTTAAATTGATAACCATCGACGTTATCGAAATTAGAGTCAAATACGGCTGTTACCTTAAATTCAGGCCATTCACGCTTAAATAGTCTATAGTATTTAATTGCTTCAGGAATACTGCTAGTTGCAAGGATTGCATGGAAGCGTTCATTCCTACTCTTTTTCTTCCAGTATTTTTTGATATTTTGAACAACAGCTTCTTGATGATTGCTCCCTTCTGATTCTTTATTTTTATCAAAATATAAATTATCATATCCCTTATACTGAGAGTCTGGAATATAGTCTTCAATCCCTCTTATATATCTATTATTTTCTTTATCATAATATCCAGCCATCTTCATCGTATCATCCATAAAGTGATGATAAATTTTTTCTTTTGCAGGATCCGAGTATACATCGTCTATATCTATAGCTTTTGCTTCATGTAGAGCCACCTTTTCTCTGATATCCTCATCATTAAAAGTTGGACTTGGAAACAAACAAAATCCTAAGACATTTTTATCCCTTATTCCATCTGCAATTGTATATCTATGAAGTTCATCTCCGAATATATCTACAGTTGTACTATTTTTCTTACTATTTTCTTCGTGAATAGGTGTGCCTGTAAATCCAAAGAAAATAGCGTAAGGAAATGTCCTTCTAATATCCGAAAGCATTTCTCCAAAAGTCGAACGATGGGCCTCATCCACAATAAATACAATCCGTTTTGAGCTCAATTTTTCTATCTCATCTTCATTAATCCCATCTTCATCTTGCTTAATTCGTGATAGTTTTTGAATAGATGTTACAATTAGCGTATCTTGAGGATTTGTACTTAATAATTTTGATTTTAGAACTGACGCACTCTCCGTTTGTTGAACTGTAGCTGATGCATCCGCAAAACTACGATATTCGCGTAAAGATTGGTTCCCTAATTCGATACGATCCATTAAGAAAACAACTTTATCTGCTGCTTGAGAGGTGGCAATTAATTCGGCAGACTTAAAACTTGTCATAGTTTTCCCTGATCCAGTAGTATGCCAAATATGCCCTCCTCTCTGATTTCGTTCTCCCCATTTGATTCGAGAAACGGCTGCTGAAATTTGACTGGCAGCATAATATTGATAGCTACGCATCACTTTTAAGAAACCATCTTCTTTATCTGCAACTGTATAAAAACCAATCATTTGGTGGGCCATCGGAATAGATAACAGTTGAATCGCTACTTCTTTCCAATCTGAAATCACTTCATTATTGAAGTCTTCCCAATGGAAATAATAATTACGATTGCCTCGTCCTAGATATGGATTATTAGCAAAATAAACAGTTTCCTCAGGAGTCATTGCTACAAAAATTTGAACCAATGAAAATAAACCTGAAAAAATGTCGCTATTAACATATCTTTCTATCTGAATATAAGCTTCACTAACATTGACAAAATTTTTTTTCAACTCAATATGAATAACTGGCATTCCATTAATTAAGAGCATTACATCTCCACGTCGGTCTCGACCGAGGGGATGAGCTTTCTTGAATTGTGGTTGTCTTACAATTTGATACCTACTGCTCCCAGCAGCAATCTCTTGTCTGTCATATATTTTCAAACTAACTTCTTTCCCAAAGTGTTCAACATCATCAGGATTATCACGTTTAATGGAAACTGTTTTACCATTAATAAATCCATTCAATTTCAAAGGTGTCTTTAACTCTTGTATTTGAGCAAGGATTTGCGCCATTTCACCATTTGTTAAAGGACATCCATTTAATCGATCTCTTTCCAAGTTATTATTGAAAAGAATTTGTGCCCAATTTTGAATTAAATCTTCTTCGGTTGGATATTCAATCACATCTTTTTCCCAACCATGCTGTGTTAATACTTCTATTAATGCATTTTCAAATTCGGATTCTTTTGTAAATATCATCATTTACCTGTCTCCTATACAAACATTTTTTCTAGTAGAGCTTTCTTTATATGTTTTAACTTTTGTAATTTCTGATAATAAAGCAGAATAAGATCATCTAATTTACGGAAAAATGCCCCTATCTTAATTTGCTCCTCTTCTGAAGGAATTACAAAATTCATATCCATGAACATTTTGCCAGTAATTTGATTAATTGTAGCGCCCATGTTTTTAGATATTTCTTTATCAAAATTATCAGTATCTAAAATTGCACTTATAAAATCCGGTCTTTCAGAACGTATTCCTGTCATAAATGCGCCTATAACTGTATTAGGCATATCTTTTTTTATCTGAGCATGCTTCCCTATTAAATCCCTCGACCCATTTCTAACAACTACGATAACATCTCCAAATTCTACATTCTTAGAATTTACAACTTCAGAATCTACAAACACATTATCTGCACTAACAATTTCACCGTTTTTTACATTAGATGATCTCAAAACTAGTGTACCTTCCTTCTTGACATAATTAGGGTTGTATGTTAATCCAGAGAAAAAATCTACCATATCACCAAAATTCTTCTTCTCCCATGCATTTATATCTTTCTTATTAAATTCTTTAAATCTAATTTCAGGGATATCACTTCCATCTTTAGGAAACATCTTTTTGAGCATTGCTTTTTTGAAATTAACAATTTGATCATACTTACGCTGATGAAGAGTGATGAGATTATCTATCCTTTGGAAAAATTGTCCAATGTTCTTTTGCTCTAATTTATTTGGCCGATATATTTTTATTGCTTCAATATCATTCCCATTATAAGAGGGTAAGGCCCCTACCTGAGCAAATTTAGGTAAATATATTGTTTCAAATTTTGTTTTCCCAAAGTAGTCTTCCCAGCTATCATCAAAAATATAGGCCATTGTGTTATTGTCAATCAAGAAAGGCTCACGCACTAATCGTTTTCTATTCAACATGATAGCTGCTCCAACTTTTGCAAAAATAATAGAAGGTACTTTATCTATAGGCTTCCACTTATTCTCTAAAATCTGCTTATTCGTTACATAATTATTCGAATTGTGCATCTCATGTTCATTCCCTAAATTATTCATATCTGATACTTTAAAAAAAGGAATACCTCTATCTCCACCTTGCTCACAATCCGGGAATCCTACTCCAGATTTTGTTTCTCCAATCGCTCCCAACTCACGCTGTTTCCAATCGTCTTTGAACCCTTTAAATCGAATTTCCGGTACATTTCTTATTTCACTCATACCAATCACCTTTTAAGAATGACTGAAATTCATTCAAGCCTTTCATGTCATATTCAGAAGCATCTAATTGATTAATTAATTTACATAATTCTTCTTCCGTTTCTTCTATTTCCATTGAAACTTGCGAATATGTTAATTCATATTTTTTACTTATTCGATTAATACCATCGACTAGTAAATCTAATGATTGATGAGCTAACTCACTTATACCTTCTAAAACTGGAACAATCCACTTTTCATTCAATAGCGCTTTAATTTGTGATTCATTTAATCTTTCAATGGTTTCTTTAGTTTTAAGATGAAAAGCTGTTTTCAACTCTTTAATTTTTGACTTTAATTCTTTTTCTTCGGTTAAAAGAGTCGAAACTTTATTTATTTTATCTTCAAGAGTCTCCGGTTCAAATGAAAGAAGTGATTTTAGTATCTTAATATATTTTTCTACTTCAGTTTTATTATATAACCCTTTAGCATTAGGTTTAATTTCTTGCCATTGCACTTCCTTATGTTCTTCAATATATTTTTTTTGAGTAATCTCATTAACTTTTGATTCAAGCAATTCGATATACTGCTTCAACACCTCAATTTCTGGAGATGTTAATTCTTCAGACGCTTCTTTTAAGAATCTATTAACCTCGGCAACTACAAATGCATCATTTGCATCATTTAAGATAGATAAAGACTTCTCTTCTTCAGTCAAAGTATCAATAATTGATGTAAGTTCATCGGAAATACTTATCAAGTTATTTTCTAAGTTTGTAATTATCTCGAAATCATCTTGTAGTACATTTTTTTGAACTAAATCAAATGGCAAAATATGACCTACATACCCTTCTTGAACGATAGTCTTCTTACCTTTTACCTTTTTGGTTACCATATTCGGATTTACTTTATTAGCAGCATTTATCCCTTCAAGCTTAATCAATTCTAAATCTCCTGAAATAACATTCCAATAATCTGCTAATCTTTGATAAGCATTATATTTGTCTAGCACGGGGATATCTTTAAATGCTTCAAAGATTTTTTGAGTGATTACCTCCTCCGAATGAACAATATCATCTGGATACTCTAGTAATACATTCTGAAACTCATTATTTAGTTTACTCATTGATGATTCATAATCTTCCAGATACTTCTGTACTGATTTATTTTGATAGATAATATCTTTTAAGTTGGTATTAGTAGTAGATACGTATGGGGAGTCATCTTCGACAAATAATTCCTCTCGTAGGTTTGGAAATGCATCCCAATATTCTTCAAACTCATGAAGTTCTTGTTTAGGAATCCCCCCATACATAAGAGCATAAATATCCCAATGTTCTAGTTCTTCTGACGAATCTACATAACGAGGAATATTTAAGTTGTACTCATTCTTGCGAATCTCATCCTTTGATACTACTGTAGAATATTTTTCAATTGCTTCTCTATTTACTACTGTATCGATAATTTTTCGAATATCCGAAGCTCTCAATTTATTATTCTTACCAACTTTTTCAAACCCCTTAGATGCATCCACTATTAGAATATCATCATTTTCTCTATTCTGTTTGAGAATCATAATAATTGTTGGAATACCGGTTCCAAAGAAAATATTTGCCGGCAGCCCAATGATGGCATCAATTTTATTTTTTTCAATCAAATTTTTACGAATATTCCCTTCTTCTCCTCCACGGAATAAGACTCCATGAGGTAGAACAATCGACATAATCCCATCAGGTTTCATATGATATAAGTCATGTAATAAAAATGCATAATCTGCTTTACTTTTTGGCGCCATACCATAACTTGAATATCTTGGGTCTCCATCTTTATGACTAGGATCCCACTTTTGAGAATAAGGTGGATTGGACACTACTGCATCTACATATAAAGGCCCATATCCTTCAATCGGATTAATTGGCCAATCATCTTCTAAAGTATCAGCATTTCTAGCTTTAATATTTTGTGTAGCCACACCACGCATTACTAAATTCATTCTAGTTAAATTAAACGTATTTGCTTTTAATTCTTGAGCATAATATTCAATATTGTTTCTATCATTTTTATGTCTTTCAACGGCCTGGCCAATATTAATCAATAATGAACCTGATCCACTTGTCGGGTCATAAATTTTTATGGATTCTCTTTCTTTCAAATGAGTAGCAATAATTTCTGACATCAATACTGATACTTCGTGAGGGGTATAGAATTCACCAGCTTTTTTCCCAGCATTTTCAGCAAATTTTGAAATTAAAAACTCATATACATAACCTAATACGTCATAATCTTGTTCTTTTCCCATTGGGATTTCATCAATAAGGTGAATCAATTTTGATACCGCTTTTGTTCTTGCAGCATCTGTTTCACCTAATTTACTTAATCCAGTTTGTAATGTGTCAAATACTCCTTCAAATACTCCTTTCGCACTAGAATCAATGTTTCTATTAAATGAAGATAACGCATCTCTGACATCAGCAATAGAAAAATCCATTCCTTTTTCTAACCATGTCGAATAAAGATGATTATATGGAATAAAATAGCCTATTTTCCCTTTAATATAGTCAATCTGATCAGTATCTTCTTCTGAAATATTCTTAAGTTCTTCTTTTGAATCCGAACCAAAAATTTTTTCCACTTCTTGTTCACTTATGAATTTATAAAAAATAAATCCTAAAATATAATCTTTATAATCATTCGCATCAATTTTTGATCGCATTTCATTCGCTGATTCCCAAATCTTCGCAGCTAATTGTTGTTTGTTCATTTATATTCTCCTTTATTATTAAATTCTGCAAAACAACAGTCTTATTGTGATTATACCATGATACTTATGAGATTACTTTACTCATTAAATAAATACTTGATATTTTTATGATATATATAATTTTGAAATTACTTGAATCTATTTTCAATACGTTAGATTAATTCCGATTGCATATTTTACATTGAATTCCTTAAAGGATTTTTTCCGAATCACTATGAAAACAAACGAGCCTACTGACATTTTCATCAGTAGGCTCTAATTTATCCCAATAATTCATTGACTCTTTGCTGAACTGCATCGTAGTCGTACCCAGCAGCTTCAAGCCGCTCTTTTCGTTCTTCTCCATTTCCCCAGTCACCCTGAATCACCTCATAGGCAAGAGCATCCATCGTTTTTGTATCATTAATTTGAGATCCTTGTAATGCAAGATTTACTTTTTCTTGAATTCTTTCTGCATTATACCCCGCCTCTGTCAGTTCTTTTATTCGTTCTTGCCCCACTCCCCATTCTCCTCGAATCACTTGTTGGACAATTTCATTATCATCATTGAAAACTTCATGACGCACCCATGTTTTCATATGGAATTTTTCCTCTGGAAAATACGCATGTAAAATCTCAATCAGATTATTTCCGAGCGCAGCAAAATATTGCATTCTTTCAATAAAGTATGATCGTACACTTTCCGTAGTTCCTCCATGCAACTCCATACTCCGATGAGGGCAGCTGGTTGGTACAAATTCATGATGAAGCCGAACCGTCTCTCGTGAAATCGGCATTCCTGCTTCTACCAAGTCTGCTGCTGCTTTCAATAGAGTCACATCTTCATTCTGTAGGAATTCTTCATCGCTAGCTGATATGCTCTCACACACTTCGTATCCGACAGAACGGCAGTTACTCCACCAATCTCCGGTATGGTAGCCAATGTTTTCAATCGGAACGACTTGAACAATCGTGTCTCGATTACAATAGAAATGTGCGATTCCTAAGGCTTTATCACGATTCCTTAGAAAAGAAATATATCGTTGGGGTTTCATTCTTCCCGCATCATTATGGATCACCACAAAATCAAAACTTTCTAAAAATCCACTATTCTTCATTACAAAATCTCTCAAAATCTGAATCATTTTAATTCTCCTCCTTTTGATGTAGCTGTCTTAATACACTTTGAAGCTTTTCAGGAACAGGCAATCCTAAATGCGACGCATTCTCGAGGATCGAGATTCCCTCATTCGAAATATAAAAGAAGATAACAGCTGCTCTTAACACACCTGCTTTTCCCAAAATATAAACGTCTACAATATTTGCCGTTCCCACCAGCACAAAAATAAGTACTTTGCGAGCAATACCCTTATACCCGACCGCACTTGAAAGTTCTCGTTGATCAATAGCATTTAGTACTCCCGTTATGTAATCCAGAACAACAAGAACCAACAAAGCATAGAGGAGGCCATCTTTCCCTCCTAGGAACCCTCCCAATAGAGCTCCGAGGGTAAAAATTCCGGTTTGTAAATAGTAAAATGATGTTTTCATAAATTTTCCTCCCTTACATCATTTCGAGAAGGTTAGGAGAACCACCCTTAGTAGATGATTCTCCATCCCCGCTAGAAAATTATCCTTAAAATTTTTCTAGCTACCTTCCTAACCTTCATTTACTTATTTTTTCTTTTTGTCGTTAAAGATCTCATTTTTAATACGAGTCATATAGCTAGCACTTTCCCCATTCGTATACAATTGGATTCCTTGTTTTTCGAACAAGTTGGCATCCGCAATTTTTTTCATTGCTGCACGAGTAGTCGTAGCATCAAGATTATCTTCTGGATGTGCAATAACAAGACGTTTTGTTTTACCATCACTTCCTGTAAACCCTAAATATAGCTCTTTAACTGTTGTTGTTGTTTCATCTGCCATGATATTTCCCTCCTTTATCTATTAGTTTCTGTCGTGTCGTGTTCGAACGACTGTATCGCAGTATGTCATCGCTTCTTTTGCAAGAGTATCGACTGCGTCTGAGACCGTCATTACCGCATCATGCGTAGCCCCTTGCTTCAAGTTTTGAAGACTTTTGAATTTCTTCACTTTCCCTTTTTCCGCATCTTGGTAGAATAGTTCCAATGTTGCTTTATTAAATGTTTCTGACATGTTTATGTCCTCCTTATTTGGTTTATTTTTGTTTCGTAGTGTCATGACTTCTACATCTATATAAACCAATTAGGCATCTAATTTGCTATGCTTGTCTAAAAATTTTTTCAACTTTTTTCGAATCGACAGAATATCCTGTTGTACTGCAGAACGCGTGCGTCCTATTCTTTTAGCATATTCTGTGACGGATTCATCACTTTGCATCATATATTGCAATGTTTTCATTTGGATTTTCGTGAGCATTCGGAAAAATTCCTTATAGTCGGACTCCACCTCGAACCAGTAGGGATCTTTTTCCGATTCCTGCATCCAATCCTGATTAAATACTACGGTTTCGATGTTTTTCTTAGTCATACGATGGAGAAACTTCCAATATAATTTCCGTTGTAGATAGGTATTAAATTGCTTGGCTGAATCTGTAGATTCTAGTGGATTTGATTGGGTTTCCTGATAGGATTCCAAGAGTAATAATCTTCCTTCTTGCAAGAAATCATCATATTCGGAATTATTCTTTTGAATATTGAGCTTTTTCAATACGTGATAAATAACCCCTTCGAATTGATCGAAAAGTTGATTTGTTGTTTCTTCAGTTTCTGTCCATGCTTTCATAGTTCTTCTCCTAAAATAGAATTAGAAACTAGCTAATCTCTATATTGAACTACGGGGAAGAAACCAAAGCAAATTGAGAATTTATCCTTATAACGTATACTTTTTCTAATGTTTTTAAACTTTATTCTGCTCGTTTGTTAGTGTGGAATTAATTTTCGGAATTTATCCACAACTCATAACTAATCTTTTTAGTGAATTAGGATAATTTCGGATAAAATTGAGTGAAGTTATAGTGTTTTGGACAATCAAAAAAGACGTGTATAACACTAAAAGTGTATTTACACGTCTTTTTTATCGAATAGTGACTTAAAGGAATTATTATTTATTCAATTTTACAAATTTTCATTTTGAATAGATTCTATTAACTCTGTTTTCTCTGGACTAATTTTATCTATTTGCACACTTTCCTTTAACTTAGTTAATAATGATTTTGCATTGTCTGTTGAAATATCAGCATTGACTATAGAATAAATTGTTTCATCAGACAGTTCCATATTTATTAAAATAGGTAGGACTTCGTTTTCATTTATTTCAGCAAATGTTTTTATCTCTTCATCCAAGGATCTTTCTATCAATAAGCTAATATTAAATTCATTTGGTTCAATCATTTTCTTATCAATTAATTCTTTGATTTTAACATCTTGAATATCTGATGATAATTTTTTTATTGGATCTGTTGCATAATTTATTAAGTAATTAAATAAATTTATCTCAACACTACTATTGTTTATCAAAAGATTACATAAACTTTTATCACAGTTAGATAATATATTATGTATTGTCTTTTCGCTGAAAATAAATTTACTTTTCCCTTTTTCAATGGATAGTCGATTATTCATAATATCAATAAAATTTTTCAGATATTTTTTAGCATCTACTGTATTCTCAATTAATTTTTCATATACTAAAAACCAGTAATTGTCTACATTATCTGGAGTAAATTTCACTTTATCTTGCTTAAATAAATTTTGTACTATCTCTATTTTATTATTTTCGTTGAAATAGTTTAGATCCTCAACAACATCATAACCATTATTTAAATACTTAAATTTGTTTTCATTAGATATATTCGAATTAGAAATTCTTCCCCAAATTTCCTTACTATATGGATATTTATCATTACCGTTATTACTCTCTATATATTTTGAAACTATATCTTCAAAATTTTCACTTATATATTCTTTGCACGTATTGAGTTCTTTTTCTGTATAAATGATAAATAACAGATAATTATATTTGACTTTTCTCCCCAGTATTTTTTCAGTAACATAAATCAAATTATCTATGCTTAATTTATATGCTTTCTGATGAATTATTGGAAGTACCTTGTCAGTATTCCATTCAACATTTTGTAAATTCTCAAATCTAATTACTTTTGTTTGAATACAATCAATAAAATTATCAAACATTTCTCTCGATACTATCTCAATAAGCTTTTCATTTTTTTCTATATCCATTCTAAACTCTTCGAAAGTATCTTTTGAGACATCACCATTTAACAAAATAGCAAGAGTTATATTGTTTAAAACGTCAGAGTTATTACTCTCGCAAACCTTTATTACTTCCTTAAGTATTTCTTTTTTCTCTAAGATTAGTAAATTTACACAATAATTTATTGTATCAAATTGAACTTTATTAAACACTTTAACTAAGTCTATATACGTCCCATTTTCATTCACTGTTGATAACATATTTAAAACATCAACCTTCGAATTATAAGATTCATGTGTTCTTCGAACGCACTCTTCTAGCAATTTATAATTGAGAATATTGCCTCTTTTAAAATCAGAGGGTACTAATCTATTTAATATTTCATTGGGAGACTCTATTTCTAAAAGAATATTTTTATCTGATTTTTCTAGTAATCTTCTCATATAAATTCTATCTACTAATTTTAATGTATTTGATTCAACATCCTCAAAATTACCATTATAGTACCAGTATGTTTCATCAAATAAACCCTCATTTAGTAAGTAACGAACTAATGGGTACTCGACTTTTTCTGTACCCTCTCTAAATTCAAACAACTTTTCAATGTCCTCTGGCGACATTTTATACAACAGCTCTTTAAATGTATATAAGTTTATCTGTTCTATTTCTCGCTCTAAAAAAGCTTTTCTTTCTAGAAGTTTTTTCAATTGCTCGTCTCTATTTTTAGAGACCATATCTCCTAGTTCTTGTTTTTCATCTAACTTATCTATAAACGTCTTTAAAAAACCATCATATGCATAGTAATCATAGGTATGATAATCAAAAATTCTTTTTGATTCTTCCGGATTTTCACTCCATTTTTCTAAGAACTCTGGCCAACTTTCTTTTTTATCAGTTTCGACACGTATATAACTCGGTATTCCTAAAGCAAGTGCTTCAAATTTACTTTTCGCCAAACTCTTTTTAACACTTTCTATATCTCTAACACATTTCAATAGCTCTGTATTTATATCTTTCACTTTTGAAATTCTATAATCTTTTAGCTTGTTAAAGATTCTAGAGATATATCCTTTATTTTCCTGCAATAAATCGAACTCATTTGGATAGATATTTTTTACCGTAATTAATGCAAGTAATTTATTTTCATCCAATTTTGTGTCAGAAACTCGTAAAATTTTAGTGAATACTTTATATTCATTAACAATATTACGTAGAATTCTCATATCATCAATATAAAGAGAAATACCTCTCAAAACATTTTTTTTCAATGCTGTATTTTGTTCACTAGCATCTTCTTGATTTTCATTCTCTACATCTAATAAGCTTAAGAGATGTCCTTCGGATGTGTTCGAATCAACTATAGGAATAATAGGTAAAATAAAATCAAAGAATTTAGTTCTATCTTTCGTATGAAACAGTCCATCTTTTATTAAATATACAAATCTAACTACTCTATTTTTCTCATTTGTCTCTAAATAGGAATTTAAAAGAAAATTCAATTCCTTGAGCTTTATAAATATATCAACATTATCATATCTATCCAGATCCTCGAAGACAACAATATTAGACTTTGAACTACTTAAAAGATATACTATTTCTCGCATATCACGTTCAAGAACCGTCTCATCATTGTTGTCGTCTGAAAATTGTGCCTCTGCAACCTTAAAATTAACTTTTGAAAACTTAACTTTATTTTCTTTATAAAAATGATATAAAAATACTCCGACAGATACGACAATCATCCCACTGATGGATAACAATAAAATGTTCATGTCCAACCATTCTAGTTTTTTGTTTAAAATTTCAACTATTTCTTTTCGAATCCCAAAAATAGAGATTGAACCAATGAAGAAAATGGTAAGAAGGATATTCAAAAACAATTTGATTAAAGAAATATTACCTTTAAATTTATACTTACTTAACGGTATATCTTCTGCCTTAATTTGAGATAGAATTTGATTTATAATTTGAGTTTCAACACGACTATCCAATTCATTTTTGGATAATGGTTCACTATTATTCTTGTCTAATTTATCTGAATATTTCCCTAAAACAACAGTTATAACATTTTTAAAAGGATTAATTCTAAACAGATTAAAATTCCTTTCTTTCAACTTATTATTTTTGTATGTATTCCATACAGTACTCTTCCCTGCACCATACACACCAGTAATTGCGATATTTCTTATATCGTCATTACTAAATGCATAGTTAAGAGCGTCTGTGTACACTTGCTTATTCTCTTCAAGAATATCTGGAGTTAATGAATTAAATGTCGTTTCCTTAGTTTCAATTTTAGCCATAACGTATTAATTTCCATCTCCTTTTTGAAAAATGAATTTCTATTTTCTTTTTTTTATTTTAATATCAAGATCATATCCAAATAAATCTGCTATTTCTATCATTGAAAGCACTGTCGGATTATGTTGTCCTTTTTCCATTCGACAATATTGTGACTCTAACATCCCTAGTTCAGCAGCCATCTGCTTCTGAGATAAACCTAACTCCAATCTCATTTTGATAATCCTTAGAGATACCTTTTGAAGATGATATTCTTCAAGTAGATCTTGCTTAAATTCAGGACAGCGGGATTTCAATGCATTTAACCTTTTTGTTAGGTAGGTCATCTTCAGTCTCCCCCTCTTCTGTCTCTCGGCTAATTGGAATCCTTAAACATCTTTTCCCCTGCTTTCCTCGTTCCCATTTTTCACGTACTTCTGGAGAAAGCCCTTCTTCTTGTAATATCATTAATACCGCAAAAACTTTGACTTGTTCCTCGTAAGTTAAACCTTCTACTTCGTCAATCATCTTCTTTGTTACTCGGTATTTTGCCATAAAATTCCCTCCCAATTGTGCAGAATCCCAAAATTCACTTATAAGTGAATTTTGGGCAGTTAAATATCGCATATGCTTTCAAAAATAAATTTCCTCGGAAATCCCATTCCTAAGCCCTAAACTAAGAATTTAGATTGATTAAATTCTACTATACAGCATTTATTAAAAACGTTTTCATTTATATTTTACCGTTCTCAAATCCTTATATCAATAGTTTTTTTTAATTGTTTAATTTTTTATTTTAAAAATCATTTTTTCTGCATTCTTAATGACGTCTTTGATTCTTTTAAATGAAAATTACTACAATCTATGGATGCAAGAATATTACATAAA
>ERZ772928.614-NODE-614-length-15869-cov-5.444163_pt1 | contig 15869 bp, 11 predicted proteins | sample MGYA00511686_ERZ772928 | MGnify/ENA primary metagenome ERZ772928 (study PRJEB29015, sample SAMEA2738063) | human oral metagenome | biome: human oral; feature: human-associated habitat; material: saliva | place: China | collected 2219 ... | reverse complement strand
CTTTTCCCTCCGCTGGATAAGAGGAATACGCGCGATAAGGCGAAGGGCTTGTGTATCACTTCGGAGGGCATATCGGGGAACTGCGTACGATGCCTTAGCAGAATAAATAGATGGCAGGACTCGCGGCCACAGTCTCATATATATAGAATATCACTCACGCCCCAAGCCCCATCAGTCCCCCTCATGCTCTGCCCAACGAAGGTATAACGGCGAACACTCTCCGAAGAGAAAGAGCGATCTATAATCGAGGTGAAGCTGAGGGGGAACAGAGAGCAAAGCCAAGACCTTTTCTTCAGCAGGTCCTTCGCGAGGTGAGTACGGCTTTTTGCATAACTTTGTAGACATGAACTTAGCTCAACTACAGACCGGCCAGAAGGCCGTCATCGTGCGGGTCGGTGGATCTGGTGCTTTCCGCAAGCGCATCCTTGAGATGGGCTTCGTGCAAGGCAAGGAGATTATGGCCGTGCACAATGCGCCCCTCCGAGATCCTATATACTACAAGATCCTGGACTATAATGTCTCGCTCCGACACCGCGATGCTGAGCGCATCGAGGTACGGCTTCTTGAGCCCTTCGAGGAGCAAACAGATATCATCGAGGCTCCGCAAGAGCTACTTCCCGACCCTGAGCTACACAGCCTCCAACGCATGGAGCTGGGACATATCAAAACCCGCGAGCTCCCCACCCTGCGCATTGCCCTCCTCGGTAACCCCAACTGTGGGAAGACTTCCCTCTTCAACCAAGCCAGTGGGGCTCACGAGCACGTAGGGAACTACAGTGGCGTAACCATTGAGGCCAAGAGTGGGTACATATATTATGGAGGCTACCGTATCGAGCTCATCGACCTACCAGGCTCCTACTCCCTCTCCCCTTATAGTCCCGAAGAGGTCTACATCCGTAACTATCTTACGGGTAAGGAGCGCCCCGATCTGGTGCTCAACGTCGTAGACACCTGCAATATCGAGCGCAACCTTTACCTAACGCTCCAGATCAAGGAGCTCGGGCTACCTGTCGTCGTCGCACTGAATATGTTCGACGAGTTCATGCAGCGCAAGGAGTACTTCGACTACCCTCGCCTCTCGCGCCTTCTCGGTATCCCGATGATCCCGACGATCTGTCGCACAGGGCTGGGGCTGGAAGCTCTATTTGATGAGATCATTAGCTTGGCAAAGGGACTGAAGGAAGGTGATGAGCAGCTGGTCGACATAGAGACTGGTAAGCTCCGCCCCCTACGCATCCCCTATGGCTCACTCCTCGAGCCTCTCATCAGCGAGCTGGAGAAGAAGATCAGAGAGCATACCGATATCACTGATCCTATCGTCGCACGCTCCACTGCCGTCAAGCTCCTCGAGCGCGACAGCGAGGTCGAGAAGCAACTCCTCTCACGCTACCCTCGTGGGGGCTTCCTCCTATCCGCTCGTGACTTTGCCCTGCGCAAGCTCCATGAGCAGACAGAGGAAGAGGCTGAATCACTGATCACAGATGCCCGCTATGGCTTCATCTCGGGCGCACTCAAGGAGACCTACTTCCCTAAGCATACCGGCAAGCGAACACTCACCGACCACATTGATGACATCGTCACCAGCCGTCTGTGGGGCTTCCCGCTCTTCCTCCTACTGATGGGGCTGATGTTCTTCTTTACCTTCACCCTCGGGCAGTACCCGATGGACCTGATTGATGCCGGGGTAAATGCCCTCGGTGAATGGGTCGGTGGAGTAATGAGTGAAGGTCCGCTGCGCGATCTCATCGTCGATGGTATCATCGCTGGTGTCGGGGGCGTAATCGTCTTCCTCCCGCAGATCGTCATCCTCTACCTCTTCATCTCACTCCTAGAGGATAGTGGGTACATGGCCCGTGCTGCCTTCATCATGGACAAGCTCATGCACCGTATGGGCCTACATGGCAAGTCCTTCATCCCGCTGATCATGGGCTTTGGCTGTAATGTACCAGCCGTGATGAGTACCCGTATGATCGAGAGTCGCAAGAGCAGACTGATCACGATGCTCGTCCTCCCATTCATGAGTTGCTCGGCACGCCTACCAGTCTATCTGCTCTTAGCTGGCGCCTTCTTCCCCATCCCTTGGCAGGCTACCTTGGTACTCTTCTCCCTCTACCTCATCGGTGTACTGATGGCAGTCATATCAGCCCGACTACTAAAGAGCGCTGTCTTCAAGGGAGAGGACATCCCCTTCGTTATGGAGCTTCCTCCCTACCGTCGCCCGACAGTGCGCTCGGTAGCCATCCACGTGTGGATGCGCTCCAAGCAGTACCTTCAGAAGATGGGTACGGTGATCTTGGCAGCCTCCATCATCGTGTGGTTCATGAGCTACTATCCTCGTCAGAATGAGCTACGCGAGCAGAAGGACCAGCAGGTCGAAGCACTCACCCAGTCTACCCTCCCCGAGGAGATCAAGCAGTCTCGCATTGATTCACTTGAGCATAGCTTCGCCACCTACCACCAGGAGCAGTCTATCATCGGGCGTATCGGGCACCTCAGTGAACCCGTGATCCGCCCCTTGGGCTTCGACTGGAAGATGGGTGTAAGCATCGTATCAGGCCTCATGGCTAAGGAGGTCGTCGTCAGCACAATGGGTGTCATCTATACGGGTAATGGAGAGGATGGCGACGAAGCTCTCTCTCAGCTCTCCACGCGCATGAAGCAGGAGGTCCGTGCTGATGGCTCGCCCTCCTTCACCCCCATTATTGCCTATACCTTCATGCTCTTTGTCCTACTTTACTTCCCTTGTGTCGCGACGCTCATCGCAATCGGCCGTGAGGCTGGTCACTGGAAGTGGGGACTCTTCTCCGCGCTCTACTCCTGCGGGATAGCGTGGCTCATCTGCTTCATCGTCTATCAGACCGCTCACCTATTAGGCTAAGCAATATCCCTATGGTTCAAGAAATAGCTGTACTCATCATCCTTGCTATCGTGGCCTTCTTCATCGGACGCGCACTCTACCGCATGCTTCGCCCGAAGAAGGAAGACGACAAGAACAATGGTGGCTGCTCGGGTTGCTCGGGCTGCTGCCACTAACTCCCCTATCTTCACGTCCACACCACTCTATCTCTGTATATATGCTTGTAGATATCCTACTCTTCCTACTTGGGATCGTCCTGATTATAGTCGGGGCTAACTACCTCACCGAAGGAGCTTCGACCTTAGCACGTCGTATGGGGCTCTCGCCTCTGGTCGTGGGTCTCACGATCGTAGCCTTCGGCACCTCTGCACCTGAGCTCATCGTCAGCCTCATGTCCGCACTCAAGGGCAATGCTGATATTGCTATGGGGAACGTCGTTGGCTCCAACATCTTCAACCTCCTCGCTATCGGTGGGGTGACAGCAGTAGTAGCTCCGATCACCATTACCCAGAGTACGATTCGCCGTGAGATACCGCTGATGCTCCTCTCGTTCTTGGTGCTCTTCTTCCTCTCCTACGATACGATCTTTGCGGGTACGGGAGCGACGGAGAACATCCTCTCACGAGGAGAAGGGCTTACCCTGCTGGGCTTCTTCCTCATCTTCCTTACCTACACCTTCGCCATCGCCAAGGATAGCCCCAATGACCCCCACGCAGACAACACGCCCCTCAAGCCTTACCCCATCTGGCTCCTCATCGTCTTCATCGTCGGTGGGCTCGCTGCACTGGTCTATGGTGGTGACCTCTTCGTCACCTCAGCATCAAGTATTGCACGTACCTTTGGCATGAGCGAGAGCTTCATCGGCCTAACTATCGTAGCTGCTGGCACATCACTCCCCGAGCTGGCTACGTCCGTAGCAGCTGCCCTCAAGAAGCAGCCCGAGATAGCCGTAGGAAATATCGTCGGGTCAAATATCTTCAACGTCTTCCTTATCCTCGGTGTCAGCTCCAGCATCACCCCGATCCGCATCGGTGGCGTCACACCTCTGGACTTCCTCGTCATGATAGCTGCAGGCATCATGCTCTACATCTTCGCAGTCCTCTTCGGTCAGCGGGTAGTCAAGCGTGGCGAAGGTGCGATCCTCGCCCTTGGCTTCATCGCCTACACTGTCTACTTGATCATGCAGCTCTAATCCCCTAATCTTCTGGTATACCTCTACCCATGGCACAGATTAGCCTCAGCTTTTCCCCCGAGGAAGAAGCCCTCATCGACCAAGAGTATCAAGCCCTCATAGCGGACTATATAGCGTCGCCTCACCGACAGAAGACTGAGATCATCGACCAGGCCTTTCGCCTGGCTCGTCATGCACACGGATTGGTACGCCGACGTAGTGGTGAGCCCTACATCCTGCATCCCATCGCAGTGGCTCGTATCGTATGCAAGGAGATCGGCCTCGGGTCTACCTCGATCTGCTGCGCACTCCTGCACGATGTCGTCGAGGATACCGAGTACACCGTAGAGGATATCCGCCGTGGCTTCGGTGATAAGATCGCACAGATCGTCGAAGGTCTTACGAAGATCTCCACCGAGCAGGTACCGCAGAACATCGATAGCCTGCAGGCGCAGAATATCCGTAAGCTCCTGCTTACCATCGGTGATGATGCCCGTGTGATCCTCATCAAGATCGCCGACCGCCTGCACAACATGCGCACGCTCGGCTCGATGAAGCCCGACAAGCAGCTTAAGATCGCAGGCGAGACCTCCTTCTTCTACGCACCGCTGGCCGACCGCCTCGGGCTCTTCTCCATCAAAACTGAATTGGAAGACCTCAGCTTCCGCTACGAGCACCCCGATGCCTATGCAGAGATCAAGCGCAAGGTGGAGGAGAGCGAAGCTGGTCGTGAGGATCTCTTCCATCGCTTCGCTGCACCACTGAAGGCACGCTTTGACTCTATGGGCCTCAGCTACGAGATGAAGACACGTGTCAAGGGATGCTTCTCTATCTGGCGTAAGATGCAGATTAAGGGTATTCCCTTTGAGGAAGTCTATGACCTCTTCGCCGTGCGTATCATCTTTGACAGCCAAGATGGGTACCCAGAGAAGAACCGTTGCTGGGACATCTACACGGCCATCACGGAGATCTACCGCAACCGCCCCGACCGCCTGCGCGACTGGCTCTCCACTCCTAAGGGGAACGGTTACCAAGCCCTGCACCTCACGGTACTGGGCCCTGATGCGCAGTGGGTCGAAGTACAGATCCGTAGTCGTCGGATGGATGAGATCGCCGAGCAGGGGCTCGCTGCCCACTGGCGCTACAAGAGAGACGTAGTCGAAGAAGACCACGAGCTGGAGATCTGGCTGGATACCATCCGCGAAGTCCTCAATCACCCCGACTCGAAGGGGATGGAGTTCCTCGACACGGTACATCTCAGTCTCTACGCCCACGACATCACCGTCTTCACCCCCAAGGGACGCCCCATCACCCTACCACTTGATGCCTCTGTCCTGGACTTCGCCTATGCTGTCCACACCGATCTCGGAGACACCTGTATCGGGGCGAAGGTCAATCACAAGGTGCTCCCTCTCTCCTACCGCCTCTCCAATGGAGATCAAGTCGAGATCTTGACGAGTAAGATGGTACAGCCCGAGCCTGGATGGCTCAACTTCGTGGCGACCGCTTATGCGAAGGTCAAGATCGAGACAGCACTTCGTAGACGCCAACGCGAAGCCATCGCACAGGGTGAAGCCCTCCTCACAGAGCGACTCAAGAGCCAGGGAGAGCAGCTTACCTCCTCGCTCCTCAACCGCCTCACCCACCTCTACCGCTACGACAAGCCTGATACCTTCCTCCGACACATCGGTGATGGGACCTTCGAGTTCCCCGAAGACTTTGATCGAGTCGTCCAAGGGAAGACACCAAAGAGTGGCGGTAATCGTGTCACGCGTGTCTTCTCTTCGCTCTTCTCCAGCAAGGAACGCGAAGGTCAGACCCTTAGCGGTACGATCGTACAACGTCCTACAATTGATAAGTCTCATCCCTATGAGCTCATCGAGCAAGACGGCTTACTCAACTATAAGATAGCACCCTGCTGCCATCCCATCCCTGGCGATGACGCCCTCGGTATCATCAGCGACGAGAGTGAAGTCATCGTACATAAATGCTCCTGCCCCGAGGCGACACGATACAAGACCGTACAGGGCGATCGCCTGCTCTCGGTACACTGGAGCACGCATCACACTCCACTCTTCGAGACGACACTCGTCATCCGTGGGATCGACTCCAAGGGACTGCTCAACGCTATATCGCAGATCTTCTTAGAAGACTTCAAGGTCAGCATCACAGCTATCGACTTGAAGGCACACGATGGTGTATTCCAGGGGACGATCTCTGTGAAGGTATTAGACACGCGCCAGGTCGAAGCTATCTGCCAGATCCTACGCCGCAACCCTGCCATCCACGAGGTCTACCGCCTCTCAGAGCTGGATGCAGGGCATAGCTAATCACCGCCTAGCACTCTCCCTCATACAAGGACAGCCGCCCCCTCGCACGATGAGATGCGAGGGGGCGGCTGTCTTTATTTCGAATTGTATCTACGTGTCTACGTGGACTCCTAGAACCACTTAATCTTACGGAAGAGATAGAAGGCCAAGCCTGATATCGTCACCGACACAGCGAAGATCGCAAGGAAGGCCCAGTACCATTCGCCAAGGTAGACGTCGACGTTCATCCCGAAGAAGCTCGAGATCATCGTCGGCACCGTCAGCACAATGGAGATACTCGTCATACGCTTCATGATCGTATTCACATTGTTAGAGATAATATTGGCCGAGGCATCCATCATACTCGTGACAATATCGGTGTAGATATTGATCGTATTGTAAGCCTGACGAAGCTCAATGCTCACGTCTTCGAAGAGATCTGGATCGACACTCGAAGCACGTGAGGTCGTACGCAGACGCCCAAGCATAGCTTCATTACCTCGTATAGAGGTACTGAAGTAAACGAGTGATCGCTGCAGACGCATGATGCGGAGGAGGTCCTCATTACGAATGCTAAGCTCGAGCTCTTTCTCTGCACGATTGATCTCGAGATACATAAGCTTCAGGTACTTCAGGAACCATACCGCTGACGAGTAAATCATACGTGTGACGAACTCGGTCTGGTTAGCAATACCGATATTCTTACGTCGGATATGATTGATGAAGTCGGGTAAGAGCTGCGTACGTCTGTAGCAAACAGAGACCGTAGCGCGATGCCCCGTGATGATCCCCAGAGGGACCGTCTGATAAGGCATACCCGGTCCGCCTCCATCCATCGGAATGCGGAGAATGGTCAGGAGCCAATCATCCTCGCGCTCTGCACGTGGACGCTCATCAATATCGGCTATATCGGATAGGAATTCTCTTGGTATCCCCAGCTCCTTCGTCAGGAACATGAAGTCATCTTCATCGGGGCACTCGACGTGCACCCAGCAGTGGGGGGCAAACTCTTCCAGCTCGGGTAAACCCGGCTCGAAGGTGAGGTAGCTCTTCATTATATCGCTTAGCTGTATATGGTGGGACTATTACACTCCGAGCATCCCAGTGCTTACGGAGTGGATACTGTCGGCTCACCTCATACAGCTCCCTCCTCAGAGGCAGGGAAGTCCGTAGGGCAAGACGACGGAGCGAGAGGCGCTTACACAGCGCTCATTCGGCGGGAGGGAATCGTCCATCTGTCTTATTTTCCTTAGCGGTTATATTGACTATAAAGCTCTCTATAGGGGCTATTCACAGCACCTTCACTAAAAAACTTCGTGCAAAGGTAAGAAAAAGCGCCCAGCTGAAGCGCCTGCCTAGCGAGAAAGCAAGAGAAACACACCAAAGGATAAGTAGCTGATGCTCAATATAGCTCCACAATCCACCCCCACACTTAAGTGCTATCGAAAGGATAATCGCTTAGTAATCAGGAGACCATTGCGCAAGGCCATCTCTTCACAGCTTGCACTTTCCTCCTTCAAACTTCTCAGCCTAAAGACTCCGATTTTCAAGGGGAGAAGGTATGAGTAATGAAGAGGCGACCTTGCACAATAGTCTCATATAGGTACATGGGTGTGTGGGTAGAGCTATATAGGATAGCGAAGAAAGCTATATAGCTTTGGACTGATTCCTATATAGCTTTGTGAAGAGACCTCCATTAGTTTGTTGCTCCGCGTAGGGATAAAAGTTGCGGACGAGTGGCAGATAAGTTTGGACTACGTACGTGGCTCTAATATCTACGTACGTGGATATTTGGATTTACGTGCCTGGTCTTTAAGGCTACGTACATAGATGCGGAAAAAGCACTACGTGATGGCGCTTTTTCTTTGCGAGAAAGACACTTTACCCTCCGCTGGATAAGAAGGATACTCGCAATAAAGCGAAGTGCTCTCTGATGTGAGCGATACTGGTTCATTTATCCCTCCTTATACGGATCCCAATGAATAGCCATTATAGGACCGCACCTTGGCACCCACAATAATCTAATTTACAAACAGATAACAAGACACCCCATACGATCATCATAGGACTTCTGACATTCCACTCTTGCTGTGCTCCCCATCAAGACTGTAGCAGGAGTACCCTATGCTTAAACCTCAGCACAAGGAAGTAGTCATTAATTATGAGTTAGCCCCTGAAACGTGGCTTTTTGCAAGCCTTTTCTTAGGAAAGAAGAGCGGATAGGCATAGGTAATCCGAGCCGTTTCCGTTATCTTTGTCTAAGTGACGGGGGACCCCTCCCCTATACTGAGGCACAGATTGACCTCGTTCCTTCTAAGCGACACTCAGTGATCACCCTCCGAGCTTGCCGTGGGGCAGTAGCGAAGAGCTTCTCTCCTACCTCAATGAGCATCGGAGACGACTAACAAGAAACAACTATGCGACCTATCCATTCGAAGATAACCCTCCTGCTGGCTGCCCTCAGCCTCTCCCTATCCGTCCCATCGATAGGGGAAGCACGTAGCCGCAAGAAGCCTACGACCTCTACGAGTAAGAAGGCCTCCTCCAAGTCATCCAAGAGTAAGAGCTCGGCGAAGAGCAGTCACAGCTCCTCACGTCGTGGCCGCCACTCCTATAATATACGTTCGCGCGCACGGGGCCGCTACTATGCAGCCCAAGCTCCCAGTGAGGAGCAACTTGAGAAGATGCGTCAGGACAGCATTCGCCTGCGTACGGGGGGGACAGCACCTGTACAGAAGGTAAGCGAAAAGAGTGCACAGTCCAATGAGCTCTTGACGACACGCTTCCGTCGCGCAGACTCTACGCTCAGTCGCGCAGATATCAGAGAGCTATACTTCTCAGTAGATGGACGTGAAGACACAGCGCCCTTCCTCAGCAAGATAGAGGCTGAGGCCGATCGCCTTATCGAGGGGAAGAACTTCACTGAGGCACTCAAGACCGTCCAACAAGGGCTGTGGCGTACCCCCACGCATATTGGGCTCATCAAGCGCGCCTGCGACCTCTCGCTTCACCTCAAGAGCTCACGATTCAATACCTACATGTACCAGCTCGTCGAGCTTCTCAGCATGATCGCCCACACGGGTGATGGCTCGAGCTTTGATAAGGCCATTCAGGTGCGCTCGCTCGACGATGCTCTTCTCTTTGAGCAGCATTGGAATGAGACACCTCGCGAGGAAATCCTCGCCAGCCGTGAGCAAACGAACAAAGGCAAGGACTATGTCGTTGTAGAGATACAAGGCTCTGGGAAGGGTAAGACACAGCAACATTACTATCTGATCCAGCCTACCCTGACGCCCAGCGCCACCACAAAGAAGTAGTAGCACTAGCAAGGAGATATAAGCATGTCCCAAAGCTGGGAGATAAGACAATATACCACGGATGAGGAGACCCAAGCTTGTGAATTAGCCACACGCTTGGGGCTCTTCCCTGCTATGGGGCGCCTCCTGGTAGCAAGGGGTATACGTACTTATGAGGAGGCACAGAGCTTCTTCTCTCCACGTCTTGAGGAGCTACATGATCCCTTCGCTATGGAGGATATGCTGGTCGCTGTCGAGCGGCTGAATAGAGCTATTGAGCAGCGGGAGCATATCTTGATCTATGGAGACTATGATGTCGATGGCACCACTGCCGTAGCACTACTCTATCGCTATCTGCGAGCACAATGCTTGCCCGAGGAATACCTCCACTACTATATCCCAGATCGCTATGACGATGGCTATGGCATCACCCTGCAGGGCATAGATTATGCACGGCAGTTAGGTGTCAGCCTCATCATATCGGTAGATACGGGGATCAAGGCGTTTGAGGAAATCACCTATGCTCGAGAGCATGGGATGGACTTCATCGTCTGCGACCACCACACGCCCGATGATAGCCTTCCCCCAGCTACTGCTATCCTCAACCCCAAGCGTCGCGACAACCACTACCCCTTCACCGAGCTCTCGGGCTGTGGGGTAGCTTTCAAGCTTGTACAAGGGCTTGCCTCCCATCGAAACCTCCCTTTTGAATCTCTTCTTCCCTTGCTGGAGCTTCTCGTCCTAAGTATCGCTCAGGACCGAGTTTCTATACTTGGGGAGAACCGTATCTTCATATCTCACGGCCTGCAGCAGATCAATAGCCACCCCTCGGTAGCTATCACCTATCTTATGCGCTTAGGAAAGATCCAGCCTGGCCGTGTCGACATGGCGAGCATCTACTACGAACTCGGACCACGCATCAATGCCGCAGGTCGTATGGCACACGGCGCAGAGTCTGTCAAGCTCCTCATTGCCGAGGATGCTGCTACAGCGGAGGCCCAGAGCCAGATACTCGACGAATACAATCGCCAGCGTCAAGAGCTCGATCAGCAGGTCACACGTGAGGCCATTGCCCTCGTCGAGAGTGACCCACAGCTCCAGAAGCAGCGACTCATCATCCTCTACCGTCCAGAGTGGAACAAGGGGGTAATGGGCATCGTAGCAGCACGACTGGCCGACCGCTTCCACCGCCCTGTGCTCATCCTCTCCCATAGTACAGGTGACTTCCTCGCCGGATCAGGACGCTCTGCTGGAGGCTTCGACTTATACCAAGCCATCCAAGCTTGCAGTGACTGCTTGGAGAACTTCGGTGGACACATCTTTGCCGCAGGGCTGACAATCCGTGAGGACCGCCTCCCTGAGTTTATGCGCCGCATACAGGAGTATGCTGATAGTGTGGAGCAAACCACCTCGCAACCATTCACTCCGACCCTCCAGATCGATGCAGAGCTCAAGCCCTCCGAGGTGTCACGCACGCTCCTCCGTCAGGTAGAGATGCTCTATCCCTTCGGCACGGACAACGAGCGTCCCATCTTCATGACTCGTAGCATGCGAGATGCCGGTGGCACACGTGCTGTAGGCAAGGCACTTCAGCATCTGAGCCTACGTATGACCGACAGCTATCAGCGCATCCGTCCCCTTCATGGCTTCGCTCTGGGGCTGGCTCGCTATGCTCCCGAGATCACACGGCACAACGCCTTTGCCCTGTGCTTTGAGCTCGAGGAAAACAACTTCTATCCGCAGAGCTTCCTACAGCTACGTGTCAAGGATCTCTGCCTCGAAAGCGAGCTATCAGAGCGACTCACCGACCGATAGATCACGCTGGACGCCACCATGAGACCGACCTCTACCGAAGACTTTGAGGAGCTCTTAGGTCCAGATCCAAGTGCCGATGATCCGATCATTGAGCATCATGAACTCTGGCCTGAAGACCTATTCGATGAAGATCCCCTCTCCATCTCCCCCGTCACACCTGGGCATGATCCTCGACCAGGAGTAGCCGACAGCGACCTCTCCCCCGAAGAAGTACTGGAGCGCTACTGGGGCTACTCTACCTTCCGACCTCTACAGAGAGAGATCGTACAAGCAGCACTGGACGGACGAGACACCTTAGGGCTTATGCCGACTGGAGGAGGAAAGAGCATCACCTTCCAAGTACCAGGGCTCATACTCCCAGGGCTGACACTTGTCATCACGCCCCTCATCTCTCTGATGAAGGATCAGGTAGACCACCTACGAGCTCGGGGGATACGTGCTACAGCGATCCACTCGGGCATGTCGCAAGAGAAGGTACAGACGGCTCTGGATAATTGCCTCTTCGGAAAGTACAAATTCCTCTATGTCTCTCCTGAGCGTGTAGGTAGTGAGCGCTTCCAAGCATGGCTCCATGCCCTGACTGTCTCACTCATTGTCATCGACGAATGTCACTGCGTGTGTCAGTGGGGGTATGACTTCCGCCCCTCCTACCTTGAGCTACCGAAGCTCCGTGAGCAGCTTCCCGAGGTACCCATCTTGGCTCTTACAGCGACAGCAACGAGCGAGGTCGTCGAGGACATCAAGCGTGTCCTTCACTTCCGCCCAGGCTATGCCTTCTATCAGAAGAGCTTCCTTCGCCCCAACATCTCCTATTCGATACGTCGCAGCGATGACAAGCCTGCGATGATGCGCTTCATACTCTCCCGAGTAGAAGGAGCTGCCATCATCTACTGCCGCAATAGGCAGCTCTGTCAGACGGTCTCTGAAGCACTCCTTGCCGAAGGAATCAGTGCGACCTACTATCATGCAGGGCTAACCTATACCGAGCGTGAGATGCGCCAAGGGCGATGGATGCGAGGAGAAGTGCGTGTCATGGTCGCAACGAATGCCTTCGGTATGGGTATCGATAAGCCCGATGTACGCCTGGTCATCCATCTCACCATGCCCTCTTCCCTCGAGGAATACTATCAGGAGGCAGGGCGTGCAGGGCGTGATGGTGAGCACTCCTACGCTGTGGCTATCGTCGGTAGCCAGGACTCCAGGATGCTACATCGGCGCCTGCAGGATACCTTCCCCGAGAAGGAATACATCCGCGAGGTATATGATCAGATCTGCAACTTCCTCGCTATCGGAGAAGGAGAGGGGCTGGATCGTACGTATGACTTTGACATCGAGCTCTTCATACGACGCTTCCATATGCGTCCCGTGCAGACCCGTCACGCTATCGAGATCATGCAGCTGGCGAAGTGGCTGGAGTACCACGATGATGACAGCCGCTCAATGCTCCGCTTCCTCATCCCGAGTAAGGAGCTTTACCAGCCACATATCGGTCCCGACCGCCTCATCCGCACGATACTGCGTAGCTATACGGGACTCTTCTCAGACTACGTGTGCATCAACGAGCGCGACCTATCGACCCTCTCGGGCTACAGCGAAGATGAGGTCTACACCTTCCTTGTAGCACTATCTCGCCAAGGCGTCCTGCACTACATCCCGAAGAAGGATATCCCTCGCCTACACTTCCTCATCCGACGTGAAGACAGCCAATATCTCCGTATACCCTATGCAGCCTATCAGGAGCGTCGCGACAAGATGAGTGACCGCATCGGGGCTGTACGTACCTATATAGAAGAGGAAGAGACCTGCCGCTCTCGTATGCTTCTCGCTTACTTTGGAGAGACTGAGAGTACCCCCTGTGGAGCATGTGATGTTTGTCTTCGCAAGCATCCTTCGGGACTACATCAATATATCATCGATGCCGTAGGCGAGGAGCTTGAGCGCTCCTTCCTCGGTACCACCGCAGAGAGCTATCCCATCGAGAAAATCATCGCAGCCCTCCCCTACCATCCTCTGGACACCATGGCTGCTATACGCTATTGGGCAGGAGAGCTCAGCGAAGGGCTGGAGATCGATGGCTCTCATCTACGACGCCAAATGCCTTAGAGGCTGATGGCACTATCCCCTCACTAAGACTATCATCATTATCAACCTATGCTTAAGATTCACCAGTTTACCTTCGGGCCTGTACAAGAGAATACCTACGTCCTCTACGATGAAGAGAGCCGTGAGGCTGCCATCGTTGACCCAGGCTGCATGCGCCACTCTGAGGAAGAGAAGCTCCGTGACTTTATCACGGAGCAAGGACTTATACCGGCCCTTATGCTCTGCACCCATCAGCACTTCGATCATGTATGGGGAGCCGCATACGTCCTCAAGGAGTGGCCTCATATCACAGCCTATGCCAACGCTATTGACTTCGAGAAGCTCCCCCTCCCCTCTGAGCAACTCAAGGGCTATGCTATTCCACTACCACTGGAGGATGTTCCAGCAGACCGCTATACGATGGTAGGGCAGGATGATCTCATTAGCCTCGGCAGTGAAGAGCTTCGAGTTCTCTTTGTCCCTGGACATGCGCCAGGTCACCTCGCTTACTATGCACCTGAGTCTGGGATTCTACTCTCTGGGGACACCCTACTCCAGGGGACAATTGGTCGCACGGACTTCTGGTATGGGAGCTATGATCAGCTTGTTGAGTCAATCCGTACCCAGTATCTTCCACTACCCGATGAAACAATTGTCTTCAGCGGGCACGGACCAGAGACCACTATTGGATACGAGCGTTGCAAGAATCCTTTCCTCCAGTAGTTTCACCCTCCCCCCTCAAGGCAACCTCCGAGCCACAGCTTTGCAGCTGTCTGACTACGAGCCGACGAAGCGAATTATTGTGTATCTTTGGATACCCTTGTGGCAAATACCCATAGGGAATAGGCACTTGATGTAACTCGTAACTATTACATATACCCATCAAAGATGAAGAAACTTATCGCTATCATGGCCATCGCAGGGATGACTTCTTCCCTGGCACTGGCACAAGCACCCACTCAGTCTAAGGACGCTGGACAGCCTAACGTCTTCACGACCGTCAAGGACGCACGCATCACCTCAATCAAGAATCAGGCAAACTCAGGTACTTGCTGGGCTTACTCAGGTCAGAGCTTCCTGGAAGATGAGCTGATCCGCATCGGTAAGGGTGAGTATGACCTCTCTGAGATGTTCGTAGTCAGCCACTCCTACCGCGACAAGGGACGTAAGTATGTCCGTCTACACGGCAAGCTGAACTTCGCACAGGGTGGTTCTTTCTACGATGTACTCTATGTACTCAAGGAGTATGGTGCTGTTCCCCAGTCAGTCCTCCCTGGTCTTAACTACGGGACGACTAAGAATCAGCACGGAGAAATGGAAGCTGCCCTCAAGGGCTTCCTTGATGCTATCGTCAGCAACCCTAACGGCAAGCTATCTCCAGCATGGTATCCCGCCTTTGAGTCTATCATCGACCAGTACCTCGGTAAGCTTCCCGAAAGCTTCACGTTCAATGGCAAGAAGTACACGCCTAAGAGCTACGCTCAGGAAATGGGTCTGAATGCTGACGACTATGTCTCACTGACCTCCTTCACTCATCACCCCTTCTACAGCAAGTTCGCCCTCGAAATCGAAGACAACTGGCGTTGGGCTGAGTCCTATAACCTCCCCATCGATGAATTCATGCGCACCATGGAGTATGCCATCGATAAGGGCTACACGATCGCTTGGGGCTCTGACGTGAGTGAAAAGGGCTTCACCCGTGACGGTATTGCTGTCCTCCCCGACGTGGAAGAAATCGAAACGAAGGGCTCTGACCAGGCTCGCTGGATCGGTCTTAACTCCTCAGATAAGCAGCGCCTGCTGAATCAGCTCATCCACACGGCTGATGTACCCGAAATTGAGCCTACCCAGGAGTATCGTCAGAAGGGCTTCGACAACTACGAGCTCACCGACGACCATGGTATGGTCATCTACGGTATCGCAAAGAACCAGATTGGCCGCAAGTTCTTCATGGTAAAGAACTCATGGGGTGAAGCTGGTGCCTACAAGGGACACTGGTATGCTTCTTACAACTTCGTAAAGGGTAAGACGATGAACATCGTACTTCATCGCTCAGCTATCCCTGAAGACATCGCCAAGAAGCTCGGCATCAAGACCAAGTAAGAGTTTCTGGTCTCAAATATTTAATAGGTCCTCAGGATATCCTGAGGGCCTATTTTTTATCCATCCATCTGCTCCAAACGGATATTTCTTCTCTTACAAGAAAGTTCTCCCATCGCAGAAATACTCTATCCAACAGCGACATACGAATATAAAGTAAATAAAGATCAAGAAACATTTGGCAGACTCAAATTATTTAACGTATATTTGCAGTGTGTTTTTCATGGTATTAGATTTAA
>ERZ772928.601-NODE-601-length-16084-cov-4.317924_pt1 | contig 16084 bp, 17 predicted proteins | sample MGYA00511686_ERZ772928 | MGnify/ENA primary metagenome ERZ772928 (study PRJEB29015, sample SAMEA2738063) | human oral metagenome | biome: human oral; feature: human-associated habitat; material: saliva | place: China | collected 2219 ... | reverse complement strand
TTGCCTCTTGACAAAATCGCGCCAGTGTGGTATTAGTTAGCGGGGGCATAATTAGGGTTGGCATGTGTTACTAATTGCTTATCAACGATAAGATAGAATTTATTATTTACGCTGTACCCTGTGTGAATTGTGTATAAGTACCCCGTGATAAACGCACCTTTAAAGTTCATGGCTCTAGTTAATTTATCGACAGCAGTTGATGTCGAAATGTCGGGTTGAATGGCGGTTTCTGATCTGAAAGCTTTCGTGAGTGCTGTCCAAAACTCACCCGGGTTCTTGCTATATCCACCAGTGCGATTAAAACGTGTGATATCATAAGTAGCGCCGTCATAGTCAATAACCATAGTTTTACGAAGTTGAGCATCAGTTAGTTTTTCCATTTTAACTTCAAGGTCATTATCATAAGTTGAGCGGATATCAGCCCACCAGTGATAACCATTTTGGCGCCCTTCCTTCAAGTAATGCTGACCTGTAAATAATACGCCGTCGTAATCACTCATAGTGAACAAATAAGACACACTGTGTGATTTTACACGGTCGAGGCGCATAATGTCAGCGAGTGTAATAGGCGAATCAGCCGGTAAACCGCGCTCACCTTTCTCACCGCGAGCCCCAGCTTTCCCGTCTTTGATTGTTGTAGTAATAGGTGGGCGCCCGTCAGGCTGTGTAATAGTGATTACATGTGAACCGTCTTCTTTATCTGTTACTGTAATAACAGGTGTGAAGCCATCACGTCCAGGATCGCCTTTAGCCCCTGTAATTGATTGCCCGTCAACTCCGTCACGTCCCGGAGCTCCCGGTTTTCCGTCTTTAATAGTCGTAGTAATAGGCGCTCTTCCTTCAGGCTGTGTGATTGTGATCACGTGCGTGCCGTCCTCAGTATCTGTAACAGTTACAACAGGTGTGAAACCGTCTCTGCCGGGACTTCCCGGAACGCCCTGCTCGCCGCGCTCTCCCGGCAAACCGCGTTCACCTTTCGGAAGCTCAATCTCACCAGGCATACCTTCGAGTGTTAGGTCGATTGATAGGTGGTGTAGTTTAAGTTTTTCTTGTTCAGCTTTTGCTTTTTCAAGTTCTGGATATGTTTGTTCGTTTTCCATGTTTAGTACCTCATAAAATAAAGGGAGGAATGCTCCTCCCTATTTGTGCTTTCTATCCTTTAGGAGCGGTTTGATCCTCTTCTGCCCGTGCGTCAGCGTTTCTAAAGAACACTTCGGCGCGTCGGATGTCTTCGTCTGTGATTTTGTAGCCATTGTCGTAATAACGTCCGTAATAGTCGTCCACAACTTCATTGACTGTTTTAAAATAATCCTTGTCCATCGGCGAACCTCGATATCAATAAAACTCACAGTATGGATTCCCATCAGTGTCCCGACACGCAACATAACGACGGTTACCACTATTGCCAACATAAGAGATCCAGCGATATCCATCGCCGTTATATACTTGGTCGTAGTGAATGACGTCTCCCTCGTGGTAGGTTGCGACAATATCTGCTGAGAGACTTGGTGCTGTACGGACGTTAAGTGCTTCGACCAATACTCGGGCGTCTGCGGATTCGTCTTTAACCCACCCGTTTGAGGGTGCGTCACTGGGTGTTACAGCGCGTTCAGCCTCAAATGGAGGTCTAGCCCATCCAATCAAACGGACGCCCGCAGAAGGGAAATCTAGGGCTCCTGTAGGGTCTGTACGTACTACGTGACGAGCAGGCGCACCGTTATATAATGCGTCAGCGTTACCGTCGACGTTAGCTTCTACGCTCTCGATTGTGTAACCGTCAGAGTCAGCGATACAGATACCAGTGTGGCCGAACTGGTGATTATAAGCGGCATATACCAAGATATCACCAGCTTGAGGATTTTGACCAACTTCGTTACCGAAAGTTTGCCATCCTCGAGCACGTGCTGAATTGAGCAGGTCAATTGCATTACCTGGTAGAGCGGCATAACCAGCCCGTGTGAGAGATGTATTCACCTCGTCCACGCACTGAGAACCGTAAGCACCATCATAATCGACCCATTGGTTGATTGTTCCGCGTACAATGTCTAAAAACTGTGCTTTAGTTGCCATATATCATTCCTCTTTTTCGTCAGATGTTTTAGTTTGATGAACTGCGGACGAAATACCAAGCACAGATCCACCAAATGTTGCTAACAATGTAAGCAACGCCGTAATTTTGCTGACGTCTGCTCCGTAAAGTGCGCCAATCCCTGCGATCAAGACCACAAGAGCTGGAACAACGATTTGAAGCACATATTTTGCGACGTCATAAACTTTGTTCGGTAACATATAACTCACCCCCTTTCCCTGTCATAATCAATAGCCGCGCCACTAATACTGCGCAAGTAATTGGTGATACGAGCGCTTTGACTGTCCCAAGTGTGAGACCATACTGTGTCGAAATCTTGAATATTATTAATATCTGATGTGTAATCCTTAGCTGAGAATTGGGGGTCGATTAGCCAAAGTTCGAAACGTCCTACTGGAGCTTCACCGCTAACCCGTACACTCCACACGTTTGAGTTTGCGTCAGCTGTAATACCGAAAATGTTTGAAGCCTCATAATCTTGTGCAAGGGGTGTGAATGAAATCTTTAATTTGCTCTCTGTAAATTTATGTGTTACGCTATCAAATGTGTAAGCTGTCAAATCTGACACCTTCAAGATATCCAGCCAGTGCTCCTCGTGTGTTTGGTACTGGTTGCTTGTCGTTGTGCTGTCTTGCGCGTCTTCACCTTCACGTGTCTTGCGTGTTGTCTTAGATGTTAAACTCGCAAACCCTCCTTTATCGAGATTATCCGAAAAAGAGTTTTCGTCATCGATTTTAGCACCGTCAATCGTCTGTGTAATGTCTAGGTTAATATTAGAACGTGCCCGGATGTCTTGCTCTGGAATGAACGTCAAACCGATCAGGGCATCTTGTTTCTTGATTTCACCACCGGAGCCGTTGCCCTCGAAGTGAGTTAAAATAATATCGTTAGTGCGTCCAACGATTGCAAGCTCGTTACCGCCTAAATAATGCCAAGTAATGCGCGTTCCTAATACGTTAGGCGCTTGCGATTTACCGTATTTAGGGGACAACACAGAAGCGGAGATTTTACCGGCAATCTCTACAGATGCCACGAGGTCGACGTCTACATCTTGGAACGCTCCGTCGCCCATATCATCAAGTTCATTCGCTACTAAACGCTTTACCTTTTCTTCGATCCATCTATCGCCGTGCATTCTTATTCTCCTTCCGTCTTGCCATTTCTCTCTTAATCTCTTTAATAATTAATTCTTCAATTTTTCTGTCTGCATCTGCCATTTTTCTTTACCTCATAAAATATAATAAAAGGGCGCGAGATTAGTCCGGACTCGCACCCTTTAGAAAAAGGACAAAACTAGAGAACTTATCTCTATAATTTTAGTATACCATAATTTAAAAATTTTGTCAATACCTTAATATAATAAAAAACGACCCATAAAGGGTCGAGAACTAGAGATGAGTCGGAACGTTAGACCGCATCGCTAGCGAGGGAGTATATTTTCAACCCAACGTTTCCTCGCGTCACCACACCCACCAGCTCTAATTATAGTATAACATATTTTTCACTAATTGTCAAGTGTAATAGAGAACGTTGACGGGTACAAAATAGCACCACCTTTAATATTTGTTTTTGATAGTTTACCGGCTTCTACTAATCCAGGTTGGAATCTTTCGAAGATTTCCATTAGTGGACGACGTGGTGTGATAATATTATCTTGATCATCAAATTCCAAATCTTTGAAGTACCATTCTCCGTCTTTGTACTCTGCAACATCATGCTGAATACGCAATTTAACCAACGCAGGGGCACCCGCGGCTGTAATCTTGACTGATAGGTTGCCTGCTTTCAAATCATCCAAGCTGTCGGCTTTGTATTGGATGTACGTTTTAGCGCGTACATATCGACCCAGTTGATCTACTGTTTCCAAGTCCCACGCACCCAATTCGTATTTATCCATGCGGATCCCTTGGATGTCTCCGATTACGAACATCGAATCAGTGTCCATGTAACACACACGTCCCCAGTTTGCGTGCACGCCATCTATCAAGACATTGCGCGCGTATGACGTGATATAAGCACCTACCGGAATATATCCGCCTGTAGTTTCTGAACGTGTCACTTCTGATTTGATCTCTTCATCAACCGCCCAAATATCACGAGCAAGACGAATTGGAGACTGTGCAAGCTTACCGTAAAGGTTATTAAGCATCAATTTTGATACGAGCGTCATAACTTTATCACCTGCTTTTTTAGCTTGCGATTTTTGGTCAAACCAGTGATCAATATAAGAATCAAAAATTCCTTCAACTGTGTTGAAATAAGCCACTTTGACGTATTCAATAGATGCGAGATCGTAACATTCAAGCACGCGCATGAAGTCCATTTTAGTGAGCACGAAAGATGTTGGTTGGTAAATATTAGTAATGAATTCAGTTGGTGAGTACATTTGAATTTGAGAGAGTCCGCCGTGTTGCATTACTATATCAACAAAATGCTCACGTTCCGCTTGCGTATATTTCTTTTGAAGATACGCAAATTTACCCGGTTTTACTTCACCCGTAATGATAATTTCAACATAAAACGCTTTAGAATCATCTTGCATTAGACGGTTGAATGTTTGTACGAAGTGTGGAGAATCTACATCAACGTAATGAGGTTTACCGATAGGGTAACGGTGCGGTGATACTGTGGATGAATGCATAACAGAGGGATATAGGGAGTTAACGTCCACGTGATTAATGACCTGTTCTCCTTGGTAAGAGACAAAATCAAGTACATTGCGCGACTGATTCGCGATAAATGTCTTGCGGTCTTCTCTTGTGTCAACAATCTCCCCTTGTGTCATGTTACGTGTAATCCCACCGCGATATGCACGACGGAACCATGCGTCCTCTTCGGCTGAGAATTCAGGGAAGTATTGTCTGTAAATATATTCGTAACGGTTGACGCCTTGGGGGCACTTAGACTGAACCCAGTTACGGAACTCTTGCGGGCTTTTACCGCTTCGAATTTGTTCGTCTTTGTATAGTCGACGTTTGAAGTCAGTAAAGCAAATTCCACCGATCGTGAGCTTCTTAATGTTGAAGCCTTTTGAATCCATCAAAGACAACGCCTCAGACATTACGAGAACGTCATTCTGAATATATTTGAGTTCAGTTTCTGTGATATCCCAGCCACTGTATCGCTCGGTCGTGTAATCGATAGAACCGACTAATTTTTGCGCTTTCGTGTGCAAACTCTTCGCGATAGCGTCAACAGAGAACGGCAAGATTTTCAAAGAGTCTTGGAAATGGATGCTGTATCCGTCATAGTTCACGTCCATTTTATAGAATGAACCTTGAACGTTACACATTACCATATATGTGCCTGGTTGTTCTTCGCTTCCGTTTTCGTCGTACGCTTTAAAGCCACGTGTTGAAAGATGGGCTAGAATCTGCATAGCGTCATATGTTAGATTGTGGAAGTAAATTGTCGAATCATGGTATAGCTCATCACTTTCAATTAGATCCATGAAGCTTTCAATGGAGTTCGTAACTGTGACGTCATTAGCTGTTGGTGATTCCAAAACAGGAGCAATTGCAACAGCCCACGTTTCAGTTTTAAATTTCTTGAGAATATCTCGTAGTACAGCCTTGCGATTGTGGAGACCGTCAGGAATAGCCTCCGCTTCGTAAAGTGTTTCTTTTGGTACTGTGTTTTCAGTGTCTGCTACAAATCGCTTTTGTTTTGTCCTCATTTTCGTCACCTAAATACGTTTTTTCCTTTCATCTTTTTATAGTTTTCGATTGTGTTTGTCCACTCTAGATCGTTATCGTCTACGTATTTTCCGTAGCTTTTCTTTTTATCCATAGAAAAATCTAAGTCTGCGTATTGGTCAGGCCAAGCGCCGACACCGTCACGAAAATAGATCGCTTCGGCAACGCTCCGCCCGTCAAGTTCTGCGTGTAAGTCAACACCTACAGCTTCCGCGAGAGCCATGATTTCACGGGAAATAGCATCGTCATCTTGTGCCGCGATAGCGATACCGTAACCCTCAAAAATTGAGGTGATATCCTGATTTGAAATCAAGGGGCTATATGCTAACGCGCCTTTCAAGTCAGAGAAGCCTGCCATTTTATTCAAAATCAGTTTTTTAACTCTTGAATCGTTAAAGAAATAATGTGAAAGAGCTTTATCAAATGAACTCAACAGCGCACCGCTTGAGTATTGTGCCCGCTGTCGGCTTGTTGTTGGTAGATACACATCGTGATCTTTATTCTTACCGGCAACCCATTTGAAAAACTGAGCTTCATTACCTTTACCCATCAAATCTTGTGGCATTTGGTGTGCGGGTAATCGTCCATCCTTAATGTCTTGCTCTTCTTGTTCTTGTGCATAGATTGCCATAGCTCGCGCCCTGTATAGCTCAGCCTGTGTCCAACCTCTAGGCTTTCCACCTGGAAGAGATGGATCTCGGAAAGTTTGGCGAGCCTGGCTTTGTGTTTCGAGCCACGCTGTCGCGACCGCATCGTCTAAAGTAAGCCCTGCTTCTTCTAGTTCTTTTACGCGTTTAGAGTCTATTTTAGTAGAGTCAATTTTTGAAAAATCGAAAGATACACGGTGTTTTCCATCATCAATGACGCTAGAGCCTTGCTTTCTGAGTCGCTTAGCTGATTCAGCCAGCGCATCCGGTTTTTTCTCTTTGACGATACCGAGCGCCCTTCTTACGTCGCTCATATCTTTTACACCTAGTTGTCGCTTCCAGTTGTTAAGCTTACGTGTTTTCGTTCGTTGTTTTGCCTTATCAGCTTTTTCTTTTTTATCGACTAATTCTTCCGCTGTTTGTCGACTTACACCATTTGCACGCATAACAGCATTAACTTTTCGGTTATAAGCTTGTGTTTCGCGTCGTTCTATCGCCATTTCGCGATATTCTTTTGCGCTACGCTTAATGCCCTTCTTTTTATCTTTTGCTTTTTGCTTCTTAATCCAAGCTTTATCTTTTTTCTTCGCTTTTGCTACTTTTTTAGCTTTTCTTTCGAAGTCTTTAGAAGCTTTCTCCATCGCAGACTTCAAAGCCTCAAATTCCTTCGTCATGTTTTTCATGCTGTTTCGGTTTTGCTGACTACCAGCTTGTCTGATTTTATTCGCTAAGGTGTTGCGTGGCACCTTTACTTTTTTATTGTTGGGCATTATAATCCTCCTCAATACGGTTGAAGATTGAGCTGATCACATCGAACGGGTCACCGTCGGCGCCCCTGAATTCTGGTAAAAGCTCAGGATCCATAAGTAATAAGTTTTGCGTTTTGTTGATGTGTTGCAGAGCAACCGACGCGCAATACGCGCGCCGGAATTTATCTGCTGACATCTTGAAACGTTTCTCGATCCATAGGTCAATCAATTGTTCAATTTTGTCTTGCACGTTCATTAGCGGTGACCTCCGTGATTTAGATAATCAATGAGGAGATTTAAAGCACCTTGTGAGGTGGTATCCTCAGCAGTTTGGATGATGTGCAAAGCTGTTCGCTTGTCTATGTCAATATTGGTGTCATAGTAGCGACCACCATGCTCACGAACGGTCATGACTTCGTCATTAAAGTTGATGTTTTGCATCTTGCGTGTGTTATCTACTAACTTAAAATAGTTCTGCGCAAGTGTGGCTTCATCGCCGTCCCAGTTTCCGAAGTCTTCATTTAGTTCCCACGTGCACCAGTACGCCAAATAAAGGAGGTAGTTGGTGGCGTCAAATTCGACGCCACACGCTTCCACTTTATCACGTAGCACGAAAGTCGTGCTAAGTTTTCCGATTTGTTCCATGTCTTCCATTGTCAAAATTTGTTTTTTCATGTTATTCACCTTGTCCTTTTCTTTAATTAGTACAACCAATTGATTTTGATTTTAGTTCTTAGTTTTGGGTCAAACTCATACAGTACATCATAATCTTCCACATCTTTTTCGCTGTTGGCTATAAAATCATCCAACTGTGCATATACTGTTTCGGGAGCTACGAAATATTCGCGAACCTTTTTATTTTTCATTTTACAAAAATCATTAAATGATTTTCTTAAGAATTCAAGGTCACCATGGAACCCATAAACAGAAGCACCCGTCATACGCAGTGTACAATTTTCATCTAGTTCAATATTTGTTTTACCACCTGTTAGCTCTCGTTCAGATAAAAATACGACACACATTGTACAGATATCCCAGTAATCTAACTCTTTGTATTCGCTACAAAGTTTATATGCGATTAGTGAAATATAGCCACATGTGCTTTTTGTTCCAAAAAGATCAATAAACTTATAAGCTAAATAGTAAGGTGTTTCTTTTGCGTTTTTCCCTGTCAAAAGACCTTCATACCGAAATGAGCAGAAAAGATCAAACATATCATATTCTACTTCGTCAACATAATATTTTTTATTCATGAGTTTTGTCCTCATCTTTCTTTTTCTTTATGGTTTAAGTATAGCAAATAAAAAAAATCCTGTCAACCCCTTTTTAAAAAATTTTTTAATTTATTTTATAAAAATAGACACTTTCGAAAAAGTGTCTAAAAATCAGTTTGTTCTGGTGTCCGCCACCCTATAACGCTCAGCCCTTGCGTCTGAGATTGAATTCGGATTGATAACGTGCTGATTACACGATTATAATCGTCCTGTGATTTGAAGAACCATACGCCGTACCTGTGGTGTTGCGAAGAAGCAACGACCATCACGCAGAGCTTGCGTAATAGTTCGACCTAGTGCGCTCGCTGTTACAACTTGTACGTCTTGGTTTACGTCTACATTTAAACGATAACGAGCCTTGCTGGTTTTATCGTGACCGTATTTAACGTAGACAAAGCCCATTTGGGGATAATAGTAAACGCTGTAATGTTGCTGTTCTGCCACGATAGTTCCTAAATATTGTGAGTCGCCCCAGTCATTCGGTTTCGTGACGTTCGCGCTTTCGTTGTTGTACCATTGCTCACCCTCATAGTCGATAAGCTTATTATTAAAACTGAACGCCCGATTAAAAGCTGAGCTTGCATGCTCTTTAACTAGTTCCGCATTTTGTACTAGTTCATATACAACACCCTTACCTCTGAAAAACTTCGTGTCCTGCTGAATGAACTTATATAACCCTAATGCGTCAAAGTACGGGTTAGCCATACTGATTGTATTTGATGTCATATAAATAGGAACATAACGAACAGATGCACCGCCACCCCGGGCAATAGAACCGTATAAAAGCTGGAATTTTGAAATTTCATCAGAGATATAACCTGAGTGAAGCTCTGGCATAAACTCATCAAAGTAAAGCCACGAGATATCTACAAAAAGTGATGATTTGGATTTTAAACGCTGGGCGGAATTTAGAGGTAGAACGTAACCGATTTGGTGTTCTTCATATTCCTCTTTTTCACCTTCTTCTGCATATCCGGGGATTAGTGCTCTAATCCATACTTCACTGTAAGCACCACCCATTCTTTTCTTTTCATATACCGACCATGCAGGGTAATGATCCAACATAACGGATTTAAGCGCTCCTTCTGCCACAGATCCTACTTCTGATTGTGTACGGCAGAGAAATCCAATCTTACTTTGGAATTCACTTTCGAATATCAATTCTAAAAATTTGCTACAAAAGCTGTATGTCTTACCTGGTCCACGCACACGACTACACACGATGGTGACGGCCGGCTTTTGACCGTCAACATCAAGTGTATTCCAAATCTTTTCGCAACTGTAAAATTTTACCATAATTAATTACCTTTAACAAATGTACAACCCCCATCTAGAAGCGAGCTGATCGCGTCGATAGCTGGGGCAATCACGCCGGTGATTTGAATATTATGCGTCTTCAAATAGCTGATTTGGTGTCCGTCAACTTCCGCCCACTTCGGCTCTTCTCCACTTTTACGAATCCAGCTGATCAAGTGAGGCGTCCCGATACGCTTTGTTGCATACCCTAGTAAATCGAAGTAACGCTCAAACGTTGCCAGATATTCCGGGTGAATCGTGTGAACGTCAATCCGGAAATTCGCACCCCAGTATTGGTACATTTCCCAACCGTCAGCACCTGAAGCTTCATATGAACGATTAACGAAAGCCTGACGTGTTGCTTGCCATTCAGGGGATAGATACCCACCCGCTGCTGTGTTTGCTTCGTCAACTGTCATACTCGCGGTTTTATTGTTTAAATCACGATTGTAATTATCCTGGGTCATTTGAGCAATTGCACCAGGGTTTGATTGCATTGCACTAAAACCTAGTGAAGCTATTGCTCCAGGGATTCCACCCATAGCAAGCCCACCTAATCCCGCGGCTACGTTACGTAGAATGTTACCACCTGCGGTGATTTGCCGTTGTTTTTGTTGGTCTGGTGTTAACGTCATCGCAAATGCTGTGTTTTGCTGATTCAGATATGATAAATAACTGTCTGTTGTCCATCCAACCGGTGGGAATGCTTTGTATACGATACGCTCTTGGTAGTTATACATTGTGCGCACATCGTCGGCTGACCCTGTCATTTTATAATTTAATGGTACGAGCGACATTGTAGGCACACCGTTGAAGTTACTAGTGAGCGTAAAGTTTGCGCTACCTTCAGTACCGTCTGTTACTTTCGCGAAGTTCTCGAACTTATACTCTTTATTTGTTCCGTCTGGTGCGATTACGTTGATATATGTATATGGGAACGTGTGCAATTTAGGGTGACGGCTTTGACACGGGTTTGTGATTTGTTGCAAAATCTTAGTATTTGCAACGATTGCAAATGGCACATAATATGCACCAACAATACTTGATGAATAACCCAAAAGCGTCATATAGTCAACAGCGGCTTGAAAATCTTTATACCCTGTCTTACCTTTAAATACAAACATACGAGTCGCGCGGAATCCTCCATTTGCTTCACCCTCCATGTGGTAAGCAGAGAAACGACGGAGGAAATCTTCCCAGCCACGTTTATATTTTTCGTTTGTATTGTCTGTATGTTTCGCTTTTGATTCTTCTTCTTTTCGTTTTTCTCTGTCGTAATCGCCTGAGAACGCCTCATACCCTAAATTAACATCGAACGGACTGTGTGACCATTTACCTGTACTCAAACCGGTCATAACGTTATTATAAACATTATCCACATTCGCGTGAATTAACCCCGGAAGTCCAATTTTTCCGTCTTGGATACCGTCGTCGTCGTCATAATCTTCCAACCTTTGAGCTTTAATACGTTTCCATGCTTCCTCTTTAGTTAGCGTCCCGTATTTGCTTACATATAAAGCTTTTTCTTTTCTGTCTGATCCGCTCAATTCATTGAAAGGAGCCACAAACATTACGATCACCTTATCGTCACCTTTTGAGCCGTCCGCGTAATGGATAGCACTCGGGAGCCATTTTGAACCGTTGCTGTCTTTGTCTGCACCATCTCCACCGAGTAGCGTGTACATTTCGGGGTCTGGTACTAATTCTTCTGGTGTGTGTAAGCTGATAAGCGAACGGTCAAATGGGTTAGCCATCGCTTTATTATACTCATTAACTGACATATGCTCACGTACAATTTGAGTATCTGTGAACGTTGCGTCTAAATAGTACGTTTGGAAATAATCGATTTCATACGTGATCACACATGTATCATTATTTAGATAATCTATATTCTGAATAAAAGCGTAATATGTGCGGTTGTCTAGGCTAGGGTTCCGGAAACTCATATATGTGTATTTGTCAAGAGTTCCCTGCCGTGCTTCAACCTTAATACTATTCCGGGTATTACGCAATACAGAAACGTGTGAATAAGTAAGCGTACCTCGCCGAGCAAAATATGCTGTCTGCTCGGCTTTTGATTGGTGCACTACTTGCCTATTGTATTTACTGCTAATATCTACGTCTTGGTATAGGATAACCTCAGAATCTTGAGGGATCACGTGTTGTGTTGCCATTTGTTAAGTCCTTCCTACATAATATACATTTGCACAAACAACTCTTTTCGGAATACGTCCCACACTGGCTCGAGAACTGCCGTGAAAATTTGCATCGCTTCAAGTGTATACGTTGCTGATTCTACAACGGAAACATTTTGCGTTTTTCCTCGGTCGCTCCCTGTGTGGACAGCTTCCGAAATGTTTTCGCTTACGCTCTCGTTTAAGTTTTTATTTTTAGTGGTTGACGTGTTGGCGTCAGTGCTTGATGTCGTACCTTCGCTCGTTCCGTTTCCTGTTGTCGTGCTCTTATTGGTTCCGCTTCCGTTGCTCGTCGAGCTTGTTTGCCCTTCATTGTGGCTCACTTGTTTACTCTCGGAATTGTTTGCGGTTGTTCCTTGTGTCACGTTTGTTCCGTGCTCGGTTGTCTTGTCTGTCTTGCTGTCAGTTGTTCGACCAGTCGAGCTGCTTGTACCCGTTGTCTTATCGTGACTCGCTCCACTGTTAAGCGTTGTAGTCGCGTTTGTTAAATATTGACCGTTTGTAATCTCTGCACGGGCTGAATTTGATAACACGCCACCAGATGCAATTTCTTCAACACCTGTAACACCACCGAGTTGAATCGCCCCGGTTTGCGGAGTATCTTGGAAGTACGTTCCGCCGGCACTCAAATTTTTGTTTTGGCTGTCGTTTGTTGTGCTTCCGTTTTCGGTACGGTCTTGACTTCCTGACGTTGTCCCTGTGTGGGTTCCGTCAGTAGTCGTTGTGCTGTTGTTAGTTCCGGTATCTTTTCCGGTGTTTGTAGTTGTTCCGTCGTCTGTGCTTGTTCCAGTAGTCGTGCTCGTGTCTGTTGTCTTACCGTCTACGGTTGTGGTGTCCGTGTTTGTGTTATGACTTGTACTGCTTCCTGTACTGTTGCTTGTACCTTCAGTAGTACCCAAACCGAGATTTTTCGATTTACTGTCATCATGTGCGACTTGTTTCGATTCGTTTTCACTTTGTGTTGTCGTGTCGCTAGTGCTACGAGTTGTTGTATAGCTCGCGAATGGCCCTTGTTCTAACAATTCCATACGCTTATTAATTTGACCTGCCCACTCCATGATAATCGTATTAGTACGCATCTTAAGTCCTTTTGTGTCGTATGCGCTCTCGCAATCACGGAAACGCACACCCAACGCATAAAAGAACAATGAACGGTATTTTTCAAGGATAAGATCACTAAATGGAGCCGACGTCATCACGTTCTTCGTCGTCGTCGCGATCTCCTCGGTAGTCATCTCCTCCATAGGTTTGAGGCTCTCCGCCTCCAAAAGTTGTGCTAAAATCATTATTAATGTCCCCCACTGATAGGTTTACTGTTACGTCTAACCCGAATTTTTCATTAATTCGGTTAGCAAATTCTGTGCGATTCATAAGCCGGCTATTAAGCTTAATCTGATTCTCTTGACGTGCTAAAATTAATTCATCACCTAACAGACGTTCACGTTTTGTTAATCCACCATTAATACCCAGCTCACTCATCGCCGCGCTCCAAATATCTTTGCGTAGTTGTTCAAGCTCTGCACCTTTATATGGTACGTTAAGATCAATCGTCTTGATATCGTCCGGATCCATTGTTGAAAACAGAGCCGGTTCGTAAGCCGCAACACCGTCGAGGAACGTTTCAAACGTTTTACGAAGTGCTCGGTTGTCTGTATTACCAACTAAGATATACGGGCGATATTGTTGTTGTAAGTTTAAGTCAATCGCTAGGCTCACTTTAGTTAACATTTTCGCGTAAATATCAAGAGTTTTCCATAATGGCGTTCTGGTCATTGTGTCATATAATATAACAAATTCATCATCTTCAACTTCTATGGTGCCTCCTGTGGTGATACCCCCGAAGTTGTCAAATCCGCCGTTTGTGACACCTTTGATGTGAGACGGGTACCCGTACATAGTCAAACCTTGTGCTACGTAATTTGAAGCAAATAAAAGATCTGTATCTTTTGCCTTATACATGGCGGCTGTCCCGTAAAACGCCAAACACATTTCCAAATACCAACGGTCAACCGTTTCGGGTAAACCATTCCATTCAAATTGAGCGAGTACGATATTTGTTAGACGCTCCATATAGTGGCGATAATAATCGATTACACGTAATTGATATTCGGTATAGTTTTTCTTCTTTACCATTTCATGTCCTTCCTATTAAAATACGGAGGAGTTTCCTCCTCCGCACCTACGCTATTATTTTGCCAATGTAATTTCAGAACCTACTTTAAGTTTTGATCCATCAACTTGAGCTGAGTAAACTTGACCGTTTAGTGATACTTCAAGTTTTTGATTTCCTGCCTTGCTGAACGTAATATTACCGTAAGGTTGAACGATTGTTCCGTTTTCATTAGCCGATTCATTTTGAAGGAAAATCACACGGTCTCGGTGAATACTGACTTTTTCTTTTGGTGTTAATGAAACTTGCACAATATTTTCACCTTTTTGCGCCACAGTGTCAACAACATAAACCAAATTTTCAGGGTTCGCGATTTCTTCTTTTGTTAAAGCAATCGCATTCGAAAATGGAGATGTTGACAAAATCATTTCAACTGTATAGAAATAATTTTTGTAAGAGCCTGATGCGTTATAGTTTGACGTAGTTGTACGAATAACATCGTACCACTGTACCCACTCGTTATCAAATAGCAAAGCTGACACTTTTTTCATTAATTCTAATTCTTCAGTGGTTACTGGTTCAAACTGACCGCCCTTGATTTCGCTAAAACGATCATTATCGAATTCATCAAAATCTGGCATTGTTAGTACATGCCCGAGAAATTCTGTTTTTTCCATGTTAAACGCTGCCGCCAAAACTTCTACGTCCAAATCGGCAATCTGTTCGGCTGTCATAAACAGATATAAGTTTTCAGGTTTAGTGAATGTGTGCATCCCTGCTTGGTTATGCTTGGTTGAATAAAATGGCAACTGTTGCGCCAATGTGCGGGCTTTTTTAACCAAACCTTTAGGTGTCCCGTCTGTAGCAATAGCATGAAGTCGACCTCGACATACGCTCTTAATCAACAAATACTTCAGCATTAGATATTCATCGTGCTCAGCTGATGTGTATGCCGTTTGTAAAGCCGTCTGAATGAAAACGCCAACCGCTTCAAATGAAACGAAAATACGACGAGGATAAAAATCTTGTTCTGTTAGAGGGTATTGAATACTAACATTTGTTGTGTGGAACGAACTTCGAACGTCCGGTAAATTTCGTTGAAATTCACGTTCAGCCCCCTTATGTGGGTTGAACTCACGAGCTTTAATTAGGTTGAAAGCTACTTCTTCAATTGTTCCACCCTCGGCTGTACCTTTCTTGAGCACCGCAAACGGATTTTTAAATGATTTTTGGATCAAATAAGGTTTGATATATAGGTTTTGCAAGTTCCCCAAAAATTCGTTTTGGATCGAAGCATCCCCCTGCATAATACTACCCCATTCACGAATGCTTGCTGTGTCAGTGACGTGTGGTAGTTTATCACGTTGCGATTCTGGTAGTGTTTCGCGCAATGAATTAAGCAAATCTGCAATGTTATTGTTTTTAATGTTCATTTTCCTTTACCCCTTATAATGTTTCTTCAATGATATCGTTGATGTCTTTGATTTCTTCATTTTCATCAACAGTTTCTACGCCTTTTGCTTCGATCTCAGGCTTACTTACTTCGCTCTTACCAAACCACAAAGCTTTAATGCGTTCTTCATAGTCTGCACGAGCGGTTTCTAATTGTGCTTCAGACTCAGCCAGTTTAGCCTCTAGTTCTGAAGTGTCGACATCTGGTTCATCTGCAAGCATAATTGCTTCCATAATCTCAGGATCAACGCCATCTTTAAGGATTTCCTTTAGTTTGTCCAATTTGATTGACATGTTGAGCTACCTCACTTATTATTCTTTATACTTCTAGTATACCACACTGGCGCGATTTTGTCAAGAGGCAAAATATAAATAATATCTGTACAGTATCACTGTGCAGATTTTTATATGATATCACGTGACAGGTGTATGCGCGCGAAAAAACTATGAAGAGATACTAAAAAGAAATACTATGACGAGATACTAAAAAGAAATACTAAAAAGAAATACTATGAAGAGATACTAAAAAGAAATACTATGAAGAAAGGGGAAACGAAAAATGATATCGAAACACATG
>ERZ772928.598-NODE-598-length-16120-cov-4.251229_pt1 | contig 16120 bp, 7 predicted proteins | sample MGYA00511686_ERZ772928 | MGnify/ENA primary metagenome ERZ772928 (study PRJEB29015, sample SAMEA2738063) | human oral metagenome | biome: human oral; feature: human-associated habitat; material: saliva | place: China | collected 2219 ... | reverse complement strand
GACACAGGTAAAACGTGGTTCGGTATGTAATACATTGTAAAGAAATTAAATTAAAAAAAATAATTAAATTAGGTTGGTGGAGAGGTATACCCTCTCCTTTATTTTTGATATAATATATTTATGGAGGTTATAAAATGTCAAAAACAAAAATTATTTTAGGAGCTTCATTAACAGGGTTTGCATCTTTAACTGGTGTGAGTGCTAAAGCTGATAGCGAAGTTATTCGTACTACTGAAAAAGGTGCTAGTGGTGAAGTTATTAAAGAAGGTAAAACATTACAAGAAGATATTAATTCAATCAATAAACTTATTTCAAATATTTCTAAAAATTATGATAATGTTGAAATTGGTAAATCTACTATTACATTAACTGATGAAAATAGAAATGAAGTTAAATCTAAACTTGTAGAATTACAAAAAGTATTAAATAAATTAGAGTCACAAAATGTTAAATTTAAATCGTTAAGTACTAATGCTACAAAATTTGGTTTAACAATTGATGAATCTACAATTGAAAAAATTGATTTATCAAATTTAGATAATGTGACTAATAAATTAAATAGTATTGTAGCTGAACGTGATCGTCTAATTCATGAAAATAAAGAAACAATTGAACGTGCTGCTGTATCAAGTTCTTCAGCTACGTATAATAAAGCTTTTAATGAATCTGTTGAAACAGCAAATAAACGTATTAGTGAATTAACAGCATTAGATGACCATTATACAGATGGAATTTTGGGTAATGTTAAAGAATTAAATGAAAAAGCCGATGCTGTAACTCGTGATAGTGGATTAAAAGTTGATACTACAAAAACAAAAGCTAATAATGTAATTACAAAAACAAGTGAGTTTGTTCGTAATGATAATGCTATTGTAGAGCTTAGTGATGTAGAAAAAGCAACAAACGATGTTATTAGTAAAATTAATAATGTTAGAAAATCTAATGAAGCTGAAGTGGTTAAATCTAAAACATATACAACTAACGCTGTTAAAAATATGGAATTAATTAACAATTGGTTAAAAGGTGCTTCTAATCAAACTAATAAAGTAAAAGAAGATGTTGAAAAAAATTCTAAAGCTAGTACATTAATTAATGAATATAAAGAAACACAAAAAGCTGAATTACTTAAATTAAGAGATAAAGTATCAAAATCTGATAAGCCTGAAAAAGTGAAAACTAAAATGTTAGAAGATATCGATAAAGCTATTGCTACAATTGAAGCATCAGGTGTTACAGTTAATGTTGTTGGTAAAATTGATGCAATTGGTAATTTAGATTTCGGTGATATTGGTCGTGATTCTAGTGAAATTCAAAAATTAATCGATAATGCTAGTAGTCAAATAAACGGTTCAGTTGGTAGTTCATTAGATAATTTAAAAACTAAGAATGCTGAAAGTTTAGCTAAAGTAGAACCTGTTATTCAAAATAACATCGAAAGAATTAAAAAATATATTGAAGGTATTGATAAAGGTGGTACTTCTACTCAAATAGATGAAGCTTGGTTAAATACTCGTCCAATCTATAGTGGAGATACTTCAGGGAAATACAAAAAATATGTAGAAGATGCTCTTAAACAAACAGCTGAAAGTACAGAGGGTGTATTTACAGGGTCACAAGAACTTGGTCCAAACATGACACTTAAGTATGCTAAAGAAGGTAAAACTATTGCAAATATAGCAGCCGCTCAATGGATGGATGATAGTAAAAAAGGTCTAAAAGGGGCATTTGGTTCTGTAATGGTACCGAGTAAAAACATCAATGATTTTGTAACAGTACGTGGTACTAAAGCGGCTAACTCACAAAAATTCAAAGGTGGTGCTCAAGGTATCTTAGATCATATTGCATCTAAAGCATGGGTTTCAGGTACACAACGTCACAATATTTATAAAGAAGCTGTATTTGCAGATATTAAGAATCAACATATTGATTATGTAGGTAATGAAAATGTATTCTTAGTAGCAAGTTACCAAGACCATATTACATTTGATTTTAAAGATTCATATGTGACATATGATGAAAATGGTAAACCAAAAACATACCCATTATCACTAACAATGCACGCTATGCCATTTAGTGGAAGTAAGTTTCCAAATGACTTACCAGGAAATAGTAGACTTATGTTCCTATACTACTTATCAGTAGATCCTAAAACTGGTAAAGTATTAACTGGTGTAGGTTATTACCGACACATTCAAAGTGCAACTGGTCACAATGGTGGAGGTGGTTCATCTGGTGAACTTCGTTTAGGTGTGAATGAAGGTAATGCAGGAGATTATAATGATTCAATTACATTAAAAGCTCAACGATTACTATCACCTATAGCTTATGCAAGTCAAGCATCAAATCCATTTACAAAAGTTGGTTTGTGGACAACATTTGATGTGCGTGTAGATGAAGCTGCGGGTGAAGGTGCAAAACGGTCACCATTATATATAGGTGATATTGATGATAACCAAACATTATATGTACATAAAGACACACATGGAACGAATACCGATATTATCTTATCAGGTAATGACGCTCCGAAAATTCGTGATGGTGGTGAATATGGGTATTATGCATTAGATACAAATGTTCCGAAAAGTAACGGGTTAGCCGCAGGTGCAAACCTTGATAAAAACTCAGTAATGATTACTGGACAAAGTACGGTGGGTATTGGACACGGTGGTTGGTATCAAAGTATTGACGTATCATTATTTAACCCATGGGGAATTATTGGTGGTTCACCTAGTCTATCATTAGAAAAAGTTAATGCAAATGTTGATACTATTCAAGTTAATACACCAAATGTTACTGCTCATACTGAAGGAAATTATACATTAAAAGATGTGAAAGCAGAACTTAATAATAGACCAGCAGAAGCTAATGGTACTTTACATAAAGTTGGTTATAAAATTTTATTACCTAATATAGCTAATGAAAAAGAAGATATTAAACGAGTTGCATCAAATACTAGTTTTGTTGTTAAGAAATTAGAAGACATTGCAAAACATTCAGCTTCTGGTAATACATTAGTTGTTCGTGGTGTTGATTCACTTAAATCTAGTTCGGGTAATACATTAATAGTTCGTCAGTTAGATGGATTAAGATCAAGTTCTGGGAATAGTATTATCGTTAAAACAATTACTACTGATACAAAATCTAGTTCAGGTAATACATTAGTTGTTAAAACTACAAAACCAATTGAAACAATTAGTGCTTCTAATAATTCAATTGTAACAAAAGTTATTAATAATGAATTAAAAATTAAAAATAAAGAAGTAAATGTTAAAATTTATACGGATGAAAGTTTAAAACCAGAAGTTGAGAAAGCATTAAGTGATTGGAAAGAAGCTTTTAGTAAACATAATATAAATTTCAATTATAAATTCACTTCAGTTAATGAAGGTGTTGATATTGCGTTTTTAGATTCAGATAATGAAACTACAAGGGTTGACCGTGGTTGGTTATCTGTTGATACTGATGATGATTACGGGTTTGAAATGACTGAACTTGCTGGTCTTATGACTAAGACATCAACTGTAGATTTAGTAGATGCTGATTCTAACGATAAATATTCTCGTAGTGGAATTCGTTCAAAAGATATCTTGAAAAAAGCTAAATATATTGTTCAATTAAATACAGATGCAATTAAATCAAGCGTTAGTAAAGAAAAAGTATTAAAACATGAAATTGGTCATGTATTTGGTTTAGAACATGATAACAACGATTCACTTATGACAACTTTTTACAATGATCCAATTTTTAATGGAGATATCTCAATTAAAGATGCTAGTTTAGCAGTTGAACATATCAATAAAGGTAAGTTCTGTACATGTGAAAGTTGTATGAAATTAAGAAAATAATTATTAATAAGGGTAGATTTCTACCCTTATTTTTTTATGTCTATATTATATTAAACCTTGACATTGGTGTGTTTTTTATGGTATAATTAATGTAATATTATTAAAAGGAGATGTAAAATGAAGTTAGTTTCAGCCTTTGATTCGATCGAATACGAAAGTATCGGTCCACTTAGAAAGTATAGGAAATTATTAAAAAAAATAAATAGTAAACAAGATTATTATCGAAATTTGTCGCTAGATGAATTAAAAATGAAAGCAGAAAGTTTTGATGGTAATTTTGATATTAAAAATATGAAGGATATTGTTGAACTTTATGCTTGTGCTCGTGAAGTATCATTTAGATTATTAGGAAAATTTCAATATGATGTTCAGATTTTAGGAGCATTAGCTAGTTTAGAAAGACGAATTATTCAAATGTCTACAGGTTCTGGTAAAACAATTACGTTAATATTACCAGCTATAGCTTATGGTTTAACACATAAAGGTTGTAACGTACTTACAGTTAACGAATATTTAAGTGAACGTGACTTTAATGAAACTAAAGTTGTTTATGAATTTTTCAATTTAACATGTGCGTATACATCAAATGATAAACCACCTATCGAACAAAAAAAAGCTTATGATTGTGATATTACTTATTCAACAAATTCATCATTAGGATTTGCTTATTTGAATTCATGTATGGCAAGTGGTATTAATCAAGATATTAAAATTATTAATCGACCACTCTATTCAGCTATTATTGACGAAGCTGACCAAATTTTAATGGATGATGCAATCAATCCTCTTATTATTGCTGGTGAAACTGAAGTTGATGATGTGTTACTTGAAGTTGAGGTTTGTGGTAAGAAATATAAAACACAATATATTATTGATAAACTTAAAACGCTTCGTTATTTAAAATATGATGAAAAAGAAGATGATGAGTTTATAATTACTGATAGAACAATTAACGAAATTCAAGAAATATTTGGTTGGGATGATAGAATGTTTGAATCCCCTGAAGTACAACATATTATTTTTAATGGTATTACTGCGATATTTAAAAATAAGAAATATGAAGACTATAATGTAACTCCTGAACCTGATCCTGATACGGGTAGTCGTGTTGTATTAATTGATAAAGCAACAGGTAGACTTGCACAAGGAAGAACACTTAATGATAATTTACATTCATTTGTGGAAATGAAAGAAGGTGTTTTTTCAGGAAAATCAACAACTAGTAATATTCAAATAACTTATCAAGTTTTATTTAATTTATTTGAAACAATTACTGGTGTAACAGGTACAGTTGGTAGATGTTTTAAAGAGTTTTATGATATATATAATTGTGATTGTGTTAAAATACCTGATAGATTACCAAATAAATTAAAAGAATATACTAAATTATATAGTAATAATGATGATTTGTATAATGCATTAGTTAGAGAAGTAAAATGGTATCAAATGGCTCGTTACCCTATTTTAATTGGTTGTGAGAATGATAATGGTGCTAGAATGTTTTCAGATATATTAAAAGAAAATGGTATTGGGCATGATAAACTATTATCTACAGATACTAATGAAGAATACATAATCGGTAAAGCTGGTGAAGTTAATTCAATTGTTGTCACAACTGATATTATGGGTCGTGGTACTGATATTAAAGTTCATGAGACAGATTATGGACGTGGTTTAGTTATTTTTCAAATTGGTAATCGCCCTAATTCTCGTGTGGAACGTCAATTCGCTGGTCGTGCTGCAAGACAAGGTGAACCAGGTATCTATTATCGTTTGTTATCACTTCCTAATTTACGTAATGTTGGGTTGAGTAAAGATGATATTGATAAAATATTAGATTATGAACGTAAACATATAAAATATATTAATACTCATTATGGTGATATATTAATGAATGGTGGTGCACCATATTATGATGAAATTGTAGATATAATCAATGATAAACTTTATGGTGATGAAAGTTCAGCTTCACAAAATAGGATTCAAAATTATAAAGCTACTTCTACTATTGATATGGTTCAAATGTCATGGATTTATGAAATGGATAAATTACGTGATGTGTTAAAACAATCTATGAATGATGAAATAACTAAAGAAGAATTTGTTGAATATATTGTTGATAATTCTTATGAGGTTATGGAACTTGGTTATGATTATGATGAATTATATAATAAGGTTATGGAACTTGATTTACGAGTAATTCAAGAAAGTGTTTATGACCATACTAGATTTGTTGTAGGTCTTAATTTAAAAGATTTACGTAATGTAGCAGAAGATACACATAAAACTGTAAATTATGCAGGAATGGCAAAATTAGAAGTTAAATCAGAAGAATATATGAAACGTTTAATTTTTGATTATCTAAAAGAACATGAATATAAAGTGAATTATTCAATTAAAACTTCACTTGATATTCCAATTGAATAAATAAAAAAAATAACTATATTGTAATCTAATGCTTGACTTATTAGTAATTATTTGCTAAAATAGTTGTATGTATTAATATAAAAGCTATTAATTACAATATAGTTTTATGAAGAAAGGTAGAATTATGGAACAAAAAAGATTATATAAAGAATATGTTATACTAGGTTTAGTTAGTTTAGCTTTAATCATAGTAACATCGATATTTTTTTTAACAAGAAGTAATGATACACATAAAACTGTAGATCACCAATCACCGAGAACGTTATTAAGTTCAAATGAAAATGAACCAATAACACAATCGGAATAAATAGAAAGGAAAATGGTAAATGTATTTTAAAGCAAATGTTGAGTTTAAAGACAAAATTAAAGAAAATGCTGATGGTGAACGCATGAGAGATTTAGTTAAACAACTTATTCAATTTTTACCTAGTGACGATCTTAAATCTATTATTGAAGATATTAACAAGGAGAAAGAGGAATAATGACAATTGTAACAACTACAACAACTGAAATACCATTAGAAAAAGACCAATTACTTGGAACAGGTAGTCGAATATCTATTAAAGATGTTCGTGCTAGATTTATGAATTTAAGTTTACACAAAGGTAAATATGTAAATGTAGCTGATGTAGATAGATTACGTAATGAGATAATTGGTATATTACAAAATATTTCAGAAGCTAGTTATAAACAATCACTTGATTTAACCCAGTTAAGGAAAGAGAATCAATCTCTTAATGAGACTATTAACGAGTTAGAAAAAATGGTTGAAAAACTAGAAACTGAACAAACAAATAATGATTTAGTTACTGAATTACAATCTAAAATTGATAATTTAGAAATTCAATTAACTAATAAAGATGCTGATTTATATGATTTCATTGCAAATAGTAATGAAAAACTAGATGTATTGCAAGAACAATATAAATCAATTAATGAGGAATTGGCTAATAAAAATGAGATAGTACAAGAACAAAAACAACTTATTGAAAAATATGAACGTGAACGTATTGTACTTGCTCAAGCAATTAAAAATTTACAAAATAATAAATAAAATTTCGGAGGAATTTAAAGTGAGATATATTAGCAAAAATAAAAACTTAATGACATTAGGATTATTAATGACTGGAGCAACTAGTGTGTTATCTGTAGGTACTGCTAGTGCTGATACATTTAAAGAATATAAAGCTGGTGATTTTGATTTAACTAAACAAGCTACTAAAGCTGATTACCCTGTTATGTTTGATAGACCTACTGGGGTTAACGCATCTGCTTTAGGTAACGCAATTATAAATCTTGGAACTGGTTCTGATCTTTATAAAAAAGCTGTAGCTGAAGTACCTGAATTAAAAGATGCAAATGTGGTAAATTCATTACTTGATAAAGCTATGAACGGTGATAAATCAGCTCGTGCAACTATTGTTAAATTAATTAACTTCTACAATAGTTTAGGTGGAACTCAAATCACAACACAAAGTGGTCAAAAATATACAATTGAGAATTTAGATGAACCAATTAACACAATTGCTGTTGCATTTACAAATGGTGATGCTGCTAGTAACCAAAAAGTTTCAACAACTATTCAAGGTAAATTTGGTTCAGTTAAAACAACTGGTGATGTAATGAAAGCTATCGATACTTACGGTGCTGGAATTTCAGATAAATATCAAAAAGCATTTGATTCATATGATGCTAAATTAAAAGCTCAAGGTGCTGACGTTTCTAAATTAACTACATATGATGCAGTTAAACCTGTATTAGATGCATATGAAGGTATGTATGCTGATGGTGCTTCAATTATTAGAAAATCAGTATTAGCTGAAAGTGGTTCTACTGAAGCTGCTGTAGCATTCTTTGAAAGTGCTGTAATTACTGGTGGAAATAATAATGGAGATAACGGTTCTACTGATAAAAATGAAGTAAAACGTGTTACTAAATTTATTGATAAATCTACTGGAAAAGAATTAGATAAATCAGTTGAAGGAAATGATTTTGTTGATAGTCACCCTATCAAAGAATATACACACGTAGAAACTAAAACTGAAGGTAATACAAGAACACACTATTACGAAAAAACACCAGAAAAACCAGTTGAGAAAAAAGTAATCACTAAATGGATTGATAAAGATACTGGTAAAGAAGTAAAACCACCTCAAGAAGGAACTCATGAAAAAGGTAAAGATGTTCCAGGTTATACTTATGTAACTACTACAAAAGATAAAGACGGAAATACAGTTCATGAATACGTTAAAACACCTGAGAAAAAAGTTACAACTAAATGGATTGACAAAGATACAGGTAAAGACGTAAAACCACCTCAAGAAGGAACTCATGAAAAAGGTAAAGATGTTCCAGGTTACACTTACGTAACTACAACTAAAGATAAAGATGGAAATGTTGTACATGAATATGTTAAAACACCTGAGAAAAAAGTTGTAAGAACTTATTGGTATGATGCAAATGATACAAGTAAAGAATTACAACCTTCTAAAGAAGGTGCTTTCCCAGATAACGATGGTAAATCTGATATTGAAGGTTACAAACTAAAAGGTGAACCAATTGTTATCACTGAAGAAATTGCTAAAAAATTAGATAAAAATTCACCGTTTAAAGTTGGTGATGTAGTTAATTTATATGAAAAAGTTTCTACAAATACTCGTTGGGTAGATGAAGCTACTGGTAAAGATATTCCAGGTCACGAACCTAAAGAAGGAAGTTTCCCTGATAAAGAAGGTGATGACGTTCCAGGATATACATTAGTATCAACTCATACTGATGATAAAGGTAATGTTGTTAATACATATACTAAAAAACCAGTTGAAACAAAAGTTATTACTCATTGGGTAGATAAAGCTACTGGTAAAGATATACCAGGTCACGATCCTAAAGAAGGTGATTTCACTGATAAAGAAGGTGATGACGTTAAAGGATATAAATTTGTAGAAACAACAACTGAAACTGATGAAAACGGAAATAAAGTTATTAAAAACATTTATGAAGTAGATGCTGCAAAAGTTGTTACAAGATACATTACTAAAGCTGACCGTAAACGTATTGTAGATGATGTTGAAGGTAAAGAATTCGCTAAAGAACTTGACTTCTCTAAAGATAAAGATCCTGAAAAACGTAAATTAAAACTTGTTGGTGTTGAAACATCTAAAGATGGTAAAACAAAAACTTACATCTACGATAAAGTAGAAGAACCAAAAGCTGAAACACCTAAAACTGAAAAACCAGTTGAAAAACCTCAAGGTAAACAATTACCACAAACTGGTGATAGTACATTACCTATCGAAGGTGGTGTAGTTGCTATCGCAGCTGCTGGTGCATTACTTGCTCGTAGACGTAAAGAAAACGAATCTAAATAATAGATAAGATTAAAGGCTTACTTCGGTAAGTCTTTTTTCTTTGGTTTAAATTTGCTTCTTTTATTTTTATGTAGTTTATGTTATAATATACTTATAAAAAAATGAAAGGTTAAAAAGGTGATTTTATGTTACTAAGTTATGGTGATAAATATGTTTAAGAAATCAAATGTTACTAAGATAACTGATAAACTTAACCCAACAAGAAAATTTATCATTAACAAACAAAAAGAACAGAGAAACCCAAACCAAAATCATATGATAATCGATAATGATGGTCGAAGTAAGCCACAATGGAGATATTATAAACCTGGTGCTATAGCAGGTGCTTTAGGTTTACCGCTTTTTATTTGTATTGTAATGCAATTGGTTTCTTATATTGGTCATAATTTGAATAAATCAAAAGAACCAGTTGGTTTCTTTCATGATTCAGGAATGTTTATTTGGTATGTGGTAATTATGTTAGTTGGATATTTTAGTTTATATCCCCTTCTACATTGGAAATTAAGAGCTATGTGGCGACAAACTAATGCTAAATTTATACAAGGTGATTTACATGTATATGATAATGATGCATATATTAAAACTATGGAGAATTTAGTTGATGAATTTGAAGTTGCTCCTGATGCTGGTATGGGATTTGATCCTTCACCTAAAGATGGACCGACAGCGATTGTCAGTCATGCTTTTATGGATAATCGTGGTATAAATAAAATTAATATACCTGTTTTTGATAGTGGAATTGATGGATATGTTAAGCGAGATGCGAATGGTAATATTGTTTATCAAAAAACATCAATGTTTTCAAGAGATTTTGCTGAAGCTTTATATGATGCTAGTGGTGTTCCACAATCTGAGAGATTTTATTATAAAGCAACTGATTTTGATTACAACCCAATTGTTAAGAAAAAAGATGGTGGTAACGGTAAACGTAGAAAATATTCTGCTCGTGAACGTGCTCCGTATGATAAGTTAAGTGATGTAATTAATAACACGTTTTATACTTTAGATACAGATACACAACAACCTGCTGGAATATATTTTTATGATAGTAGTCCGTCAAATACAATTTTAATTGCGATTACTCGTGCAGGTAAAGGTCAAACGTATATTGAACCCATGATTGATTTGCAAAGACGTTGTAAAAACAAATGGAATTTACTTATAACTGACCCTAAAGGTGAATTAATAAACAAATTCTATTATTCACTTACGAAATCGGGTTATGAAGTTGTGCAGTTTAACTTACTTTCAAATTCATTAACGAACGTATTTAACCCATTAATTAACTCTATTTTATTATTTAGACAAAATGATAAACATAAAGGTTCTTCATTAATTGATGCTTTATCTAACTTAATTTTCCCTGATGACGGAGAGATTTGGAATAAAGCAGCTGGGAATATGTTTAAGCGTGCTGTTTATACGTTGTTTGATTATGTTATTGAACAAGAAAAATATTTACGTTATAATGCATTTAAGAACGATATACCTAATGAAGTTTTAACAACACAAATTAATACGCTATATTCAAAAGTAACGTTATATAACGTGTATTCGTTAATTTCGAGTTTATGTGGTAAGATAACTAAAGATAATAAATTATTGAATTTAGATAAAAAAGTAGCTCCTGTTAGTGAAAAGGATTTATTATCAGTACTATTCGATGCTGTATCAGTTTTACCACCAAATGCATTACGTGGACTTGCAATTAAAGCCGATGAAGCAATTCGTCCTATTGGTGGTGCACAGCAAACATTAGCTGGTGTATATGCTTCATTATTAACTAATATGTCTATTTATACCGATCCAACTACATCTGCGTTGTTATCTGGTTCTATTGAAGAAAGTTTTGATGTGAGTGGTTTAGGATTTCCTAGAAGATTTGGTATTGAGTTAAATAAAGATTTCATGAAAAGATATCAATATAAAAATGAAATGGCTGAATGGACTTTCTATAGAGATGCTAAATTTACTGACCAATATGAAGGTAAAGATTTCATGCACCAAGAGAAAATTAAGGATAATAACTGGATTTGGTGTTATTGGGGTGGTATTTTAGAAGATTTAGTTTCATATGTTAAGTTAGAAATTAAATCACAAGGTAAACTTGCTAGAACTTTTTATTTTAAATTTATAAAAGGTTTTAAAACGATGAATAATATAACTTATATGATTGATGAAATTACGGGTGAAAAGATTATAAAAAATGGTTTCTTAATTGAAATTGATCCTAAAGATGGTTCTGAGAAAATATCTACATTTAAAGATGAAGTTGTTAATTTTAAGACTAAAACAGTGGATAAAAATGAGTTACCTATTATAATGTCAACTCAAGTATTTTATAACGAAAAACCTAAAGCTATATTCTTTATCGTTCCACCAAATAAACAACACTACCAAAAACACCCTCTTATGATTATAGACCAATCATTTAACGAGATGTTAGACTTATCATATGTTATTAAAAATACAACAAAACCTATTGTTGGTACTAGAACACTATTTGATGAGTTTGGTAATATAAGTGATAATGGTAAAGGTATTCCTAACCTAGATAGAATTGTATCGATTGGATTAGGTCAAAATCTACAAAACACATTTGTACTTCAATCATTTGAGCAATTACGTTCATTATATGGTGCTGAAGTTGAGAAAGTTGTTAAATCAAACTCTGCTTTAACAATATTCTTAAAATCAAATGATAAAGATTTATTAGATGAATTAATTAGATTATCTGGTGTTAAACATAATATTCGTGTTAACTCATCTAACTACCAACTTAAACCAAGTGATTTAGTTACATTAGGTGAACCTACTGTATCGTATGGTAAGCAACAAGAAGAAAGTACAACATTAGTATTGAATGATTTATTATTCTTAGCTAATGATAAACCTGGTAATGGAGTAGTGTTTATAAGTAATGATATGCCAATACTTAATAAAAATGCTCATATAACGCCTTGTGCATGGCGATTACATGATAAATTACCTCAACCAAAAGATGGTAAATATTCACAAAATAACTTACCTACTACTCGTGCAATAACTTCTGGTAATATTAATGATAATTTAATAGATGCTGAACAGTTAGTGTATGATAGAGTTGAACAAGCTAAAATTGCTATGAAACTTAAAGATGATGTATTAAAACTATTTAGTGATCATAATTTAACAATTGATGAAACAAGTGGTGATTTATCAAACTATATGATGAATATGGTTTATGAAGAATTTGATAAAAATGCTGAACATTTAAGACTTAAAGATGGTAATGTTAAATCTTATAATGAAATTGCAAAAACACTTGAGAAATTGATGAATAATTTAATGAATCCAAACGTTAAAGATAACGAAAAAGAACAAATTGTATTAGAATTACGTAATTTATTATTTGAATTAATTGATGATGAAGAATTAGATAATTTAACATCAATTTACCGTGATACTAATAATAAAGATAATGGTGCGTTAATTTTCCACCCTGGTAAAGTATTCCAATTTATTACAGCTATGAAACGTGAATTCCCTCAAGAGAAGAAAATTTCTTATTATAAAGAAGTTAGTCCGTTTGAAGAAGCTGAGAAAAATGAAGAATATAAACGTACATTTAAAGCGAATGTTCCATTAGATTTTGATATTCGTAACTCATATCATCTGCAAATATTTGAAGATATGATTAAAGATGTTGTGGAAAATGGTGTATCTATTAAAGATTTAGATTGTAGAATAAAAAATGATAAAGAACGTGATATTTATGTTAGTGGTGTTCGTGTAGCACATCAAACTCATAGTGATTTGGATATGTTTTTAACAGAAGCTGTTTTAGATCCAAATGAAATTAATAAATTAGTAACATCAAGTAAGTTGTTATTTAACGAGATTCAACGTAGACTTGATAGTGAATCAGAAGCTAAAAATTAAAATTTTTAAAGTGGTGTAAAAAATTACATCACTTTTTTTATTTCCCTTGTATTTCAAGTTTTTTTATGCTATAATAGTTGTATATATTTTAGAATGGAGATAGAAATAATGACATTTTTAAAACAAAAACAATTATTAACAGTGTTAGCTCCAATGGCAACATTAAGTTTTGGTGTTGCATCAGCTGATACAGAAAGTACAGATAATTTTGACCAAGAAACTACTGGTCATTTAGATGTTCATGTTGATCATTCGCAATTAGATGATGCAATTCGTAATGCAACAGCTAAAGGTATTAAAGTTACTCGTGAAGATACAAAAGTTTTAACAGGTAATGCTGAAGAAACTCGTAAAAATATTGCTGATGCTAAAGAATATTATTTGAAAAAAGAAAAAGAAATCGTTGAAAAAATCGATCAATATGAAAAAGATTTAGAAGCTTCTAATAAAAATAGTTCAGCTTCACAAAGTGAAATTACAAGTGCTAATGGTGTTATGAATGCTTATAATACCAATTTAACAACGTATGGTTCTACTACAATAGCTGAAACTAAAGTTTATGATAAAGCTGAATTTGAACAAGATAAAGCTAAAATTGATTCAGCTATTAAAGTAGCTAAATTACATAGTGATTTAAAACAAGGTATTTCTGAATATGATAGATTACAAAATTCTTATGTTATGTTCCAAACTCAAGCGAGTCAAGGTAATATTAAATTAGAAAAAGAATCTGTTAAAGTAAGTTCAGTTGCTGATTTAAATAATTATAAAGAAAAAATTAAAAAATCATATGAAGATTTACAAAAACACGTTGAAGCTGTTAAAGCGGGAACAACTACAGAAAAACCAACATTTAAACTTTATACAATCACTATTGATTCTAAAGTAGTTGAAGAAGCTGTCAAACCTGTTACTATTTATACATATGAAGCAAGTAGTTCTAAAAAATTAGAGCAACCAGAAATTTCATATCATTTATTTGATATTAGATCAACACCTTCTAGTACTAGTAAAGTAAATAATAAAGATGACGAAATTATTGAAATTCAAGCTAATGGAACATATAAAACTGTTCAAGCTATGAAAAATCAAACAATTAAGTTAAATATTGATAACGAAAAATTACCTGAAGGTCGATTTGATAAAATTCATAATATAATTTCAACAGTAACATTACCTGAAGGTGTTGAATTTAATAAAGATGAATTACAATCAACAGATTATTGGAATGTTGATTACAATGAAAAAACTAGAAAATTAACTTACTCTGCTACACCAAGATATCTTGTAGAAGTTAATAGAAAACAAAATATAAATAATGGTCATATTAGTGGTTCAATGAAAGATGAATTTAAGTATGAAATTCCTAGTTTGAAATTTAAAATAACTGAAGATAATAAAGAAGTTCAAGTTGGTTTTGATACAATTATTAATGATGAGTATCTAGTTGAAAATAAATCAATTACAATTAAAACTACATCACCTGAACCTGAAAAACATAATAAAGATAATAAAGGTGTTGTAATAGATGGTAAAACTTTATTACCAGGAACAGTTAATAATTTTGAATTAACATGGGATTTTGACCAATATAAAGGTGTTAATATTGATAAAGAAATGCAATCTAAAGGATTACATGCTTATGATTTAGCACCATTTGAAGCAGTTGATTTTAAAGGTCCTATTACATTAAAAGATGGTGATAAAGTAATTGCAACTGGTCAAGCAGATGGTACTTTTAAAGGTGAAGATGGAAAAGTTGTTGAAGGATTAACTTGGTCTTTAGTAGATAAAGTGGAAGGTATTAAACGTGAAGGAAAAGCTGTAAAAGTATCAATTCAAGGTTATGATCACCCTTATTACAAAGAATATGTTGAAAAAGGTAAGAATTTAAAAATTTCTATTCCTATGACAACTAAAAAAGTTGTAAATCCTGAAGGTGGTTACAATGGTAATATATATAGTAATGTGTTCTATCAAGATGATTTTGGTAATATTTATAAATCAAATGAAGTTACAAATGATGTACCAAAAATCGATCCTAGAAAAGATGCAGTATTATCAAGAAGTAATTTAGCATCATTAGATTTGAAAGCTAATGAAAAATCTACTATTGAAGAAGGAAGTTTCTTCCAATATAGAGCTAAAGGTTCTACATTACCTAAAAATGTTAGTTTAGAAACTTATGAAATTACTGATGAATTCCACAGTGCTGATGATTATGACGGTGTATATTTCGTAGAATCTGGTAAAGAAATTAAATTCAAAAAAGGTACTGCTTTATATGAGCGTTATAAACGTACAAATGGTGTAATGCCTGTTAATACTGATATTACTAAATACACTACACAAGTGATTGAACGTAATGTGTCTAAAGATGTTAATACGGAAACTGGATTACTAGAAGGTAATGATAGTAAAATAACTCGTGTTAAATTACAATTTGACCAAGATTTCATGGATTCAATTGATTTTGAAAATACAGAGTTCCAAGTAGATACATTCTTCCAAGCTAAACGTAATAGTGAAGTTCAAGGTGTAACAAATGTATTTAGGTGA
>ERZ772928.588-NODE-588-length-16202-cov-13.312628_pt1 | contig 16202 bp, 12 predicted proteins | sample MGYA00511686_ERZ772928 | MGnify/ENA primary metagenome ERZ772928 (study PRJEB29015, sample SAMEA2738063) | human oral metagenome | biome: human oral; feature: human-associated habitat; material: saliva | place: China | collected 2219 ... | reverse complement strand
CAGACACGAACAGCGTACCGAACATGCCCACCAGAATACCCACGAACAGCGACAGGGACAGGTCCTGCAGAGTACCCGCACCCAGGATGAACGCACCAATGAACAGGATCGCGCCCACCGGCAGAACACCCACAATAGCGGTGTTAATCGAACGGACCAGGGTCTGGTTCACCGCCAGGTTAATCTGCTCGGCAAAGGTCGTGTCGCGGCGTTCCAGCACATCCTCGGTGTTCTCACGGATCTTATCGAACACCACCACCGAGTCGTACAGCGAGTAGCTCAGAATCGTCAAGAAACCAATAATTGCACTCGGGGTAATCTCGAAGCCGAACGCGGCGTACAGGCCAACCGTCACCACCACAGTGAAGAACAGGCCCGCAATAGACGCCAGCGACATCTTCCACGTACGGAAGTAGAACGCCATACCAATCAGCGCCAGCACCACAAACGCGACCAGACCCCAGAACGCCTGACGGGTCACATCCGCACCCCAGGTCGGGCCCACAAACGAGGAGGTCACGTCATTCTCAGAGACGCCGTAACCCTCCTGCAGAGCCGCCTTCACCTGCAGAGTCTCATCATCGCTGAGCTTGCTCATCTGGGCACGAATCGTACCCGGCGCAATATTGGTCACGCGAACATCCGAAGCGTCCTTCGCCTTCTCGTGAATAATGCGCTCACCCGTAGCAGTATCAACGTGCGCGGTCTTCGAGACCACGAACTCCGAACCGCCACGGAAATCAATACCCAGGTTGAAGCCGCCACCAACAGCCGGAATCAGAACCGAAACCGCCATCAGCACAGCCGCAAGCAGCAGCCACAGGCGGCGCTTACCCACGAAGGGGTACGAGCGGGCACCCGAATGCAGGTCATTACCGAAGCGGGCAAAAGCATTAGGTTTCACATCGGTAGCCATGCTTAGCTCTCCTTCTTCTCATCAGAAGCAGACTCGTCAGCCTCAGCGGCGGCACGCTCTGCACGGCGACGCTCAGCAATGCTCAGCTGCTTCTCCTCCGGGCTGCGGAGGCGACCGGCACCACGGTACAGCGGCGTAGCGCCCAGCGACTCAGGCGACAGGCCCGAGTGGCGGTGACCCTCACCGAAGTAGCGGGTATTCGCCAGCAGGGTCAGCATCGGGTGGGTGAACAGGTACACGACCACAAGGTCAGCAATCGCAGTCAAACCAAGGGTGAACGCGAAGCCCTTCACCGAACCAACCGACACCACGTACAGCACCACAGCAGCCAGCAGGTTCACAGCCTTCGACGCCAAGATAGTGCGGGATGCACGCTGCCAACCGTGGTTCACCGCCGACGGGATCGTGCGGCCCGCACGAATCTCATCACGGATACGCTCAAAGTAGACGATGAACGAGTCAGCCGTAGCACCAATCGCCACAATCAGACCCGCCACACCGGCCAGGGACAGGCGGTAGTTCAACGCCCAACCCAGCAGCGCAATCGCCTCATACGAAATGATGCCCGCAACAATCAGCGACGCAATCGTCACAAAGCCCAGCAGACGGTACTGGAACAGCGAGTACACGAACACCAGCAGCAGACCAATCAGACCGGTCAGCAGGCCCACACGCAGCTGCTCCGAACCCAGGGTCGCAGAAATCTGCTGCTCCGACTGGATCGTGAAGCTAATCGGCAGGGCACCGTACTTGAGCTGGTCGGCGAGAGCCTTCGCCTCCTGCTCGGTGAAGTTACCGGTAATCTGCGGCTTACCATCAGAAATCACAGCCTGCGACACCGGGGAGGACAGCACCTTGCCGTCCAGCAGAATCGCGAAGCGGGCACGCGGATCATTTGCGTTCTTCGCACGAATCGCGTTCAGGCGAGAAGTGATGTTCTGGAACTTCTCACGAGCCTCATCGTTGAACTGAATGTTCACAGCCCAACGGCCCGTCGTCACGCCCTGACCGCTCGTCTCCTGCGAGTGGCTTGCGGTAGAAATATCGCTACCGCTCAGCTCCACAGGACCCAGAATGTACTTCTCATGACCGTCAGTGGAGCACGCCACCATCGGCTTAGTCGGGTCCGCACTATCGGCGTCCTCATTACGTGCCGCGGTGCAGTCCTTCGCCTCGTACTGCTTGTACAGGTCCGCAGTAATCCAGTTGCGGTCCGAACCATCAGTCGGTTCCGCAGACGGCTTGGGCAGCTTATCGTCCGCAGTGCGGGCATCCTCAGCCACCGCAGTACCGGCACCAGAAAGCAGCACCGGGCGGAACGTCATATTTGCAGACGCCTGAATCAGCTGACGAGTCTCAGCGCTAATCGTTCCGGGAACCGAAACAACCACATTATTACCCGAACCGAAAGAGGTCGTAACCTCCGCCTCCGAAACGCCAGCACCATCAACGCGCTGACGAATAATCTCAACCGCCTGGTTCAACTGCTCCTGGGAGACGTTCTCATCCGAAGAGCCATTGACCTTCGGAGAAAGAATCATCTGAGTACCACCCGAAAGGTCCAGGGCGAGCTTCGGCGCCCACGAACCTCCCGAATAGGTGCTGCCGAAAATACCGGCAGCCATAACAACCATGAGCAGGACCATCGAGAGGAGCGCCCCTCGCGCGGCTGCAAGCGGTGAACGCTTAGCCATAATGTTCCTTCTTCGTGTGAATAGTATTGAGTGTTCTACAGATTCCGTAACGCGAAAACCCGACGCCGCTCATGGGCGCCGGGCTCATACGCTCTGAATTACTTAGCAGTATCAGAAGAGGTATCGGAAGCGGGAGCTTCGGATGCGGTAGCCTCGTACACGTCCTCGGTCAGGGGCGCTGCGGGGGCCTCCTCCTCAACAAGGTTCAGGATCGCATTCATGGACGCAGTAATCACAACGCCCTCTGCAATCTGAAGCTGCAGCTTGTTGTTCTCAAGGTCAGTGCTGACAACGGTGCCGTAGACGCCGGAAGCAGTCATCACCTGATCACCAGGGACGAGCGCACGTCGCATTGCCTGCAGCTCCTCCATCTGCTTACGCTGACGCTTCTGCGCAGAGAACATCATCCATGCCAGCAGCGCCATCATGGCGATCATAATCAGGAGGTTAAAATCCATGGTCTCACTTTCACATCCGCACCCGTGCCGCTCACCGCGAGGGTTGAGCGTACCAGAAGGTGTGGAATCGTAGATACAGTACGTATCCATCCTACGCGAGAGCGTGAGCTTTAGTGCCCCGAACCAGCATTTTTGTGAGGTTAACCTGAGTTTTGGACTCTCTCGGCGTAATTTTATGTCGCCGATAAAGCCTGGCAGAGCCCGGCAGAACCCGATGGAGTCTGTAGAGAAGCTACCGGAGGTACAGAGAAGCCCGCGGGAGGTTGCTACCTCCCACGGGCTACTACTGTGTCATCAACTGCTGTGTTATCAGCTGGTGCAGGTCTAGAGCTGAATCGGGCCTAGAGTTGAATCTCGGGCGCTTCTAAGCCGAGGTGCTCCCACGCCGCGGGCAGAGCCACACGACCGCGCGGGGTGCGACCAATCAGACCCTCACGCACCAGGTACGGCTCGGCAACCGTCTCCACGGTCTCCGTCTCTTCACCCACCGCAATGGCGAGGGTGGACAGACCCACCGGGCCGCCGCCGAACTTGTGAATCAGCGCCTCCAGCACGGCGCGATCCAGGCGGTCCAGGCCGCGCGAATCCACCTCGTACATATCCAGCGCGGTTGCGGCATCACCCGCGTTGATGCGGTCCACGCCGTTCACCAGCGCCCAGTCACGCACACGGCGTAGCAGGCGGTTCGCAATACGCGGCGTGCCGCGGGAACGACCGGCAATCTCGGTGAAGCCCTCGGAGGTAATCTGCATGTCCATCAGACCCGCGCTACGGCGAAGCACCAGCTCAAGCTCCTCCACCGAGTAGAACTCCAGGTGACCGGTAAAGCCGAAGCGGTCACGCAGAGGCCCGGGCAGCAGACCCGCACGGGTCGTCGCACCCACCAGGGTGAACTGCGGCAGCTCCAGCGGAATAGAGGTTGCGCCAGCGCCCTTACCGACCACGATGTCCACACGGAAATCTTCCATCGCCATGTAGAGCATTTCCTCAGCCGGGCGGCTCATACGGTGAATCTCATCCAGGAACAAAACCTCACCGGGAGTCAGCGAAGACAGAATCGCCGCCAAATCACCCGAATGCTGAATCGCCGGGCCGGAGGTGATGCGCAGCGGCGCCTCCATCTCTGCCGCAATAATCATTGCGAGAGTGGTCTTACCCAGACCGGGAGGGCCCGACAGCAGCACATGGTCGGCGCTACGGCCACGCATCTTCGAAGCCTCCAGCACCAGGGACAGTTGCTGACGCACACGGCGCTGACCCACAAAGTCATCCAGGGACTTAGGGCGCAGTGCCGCCTCAATCATCTTCTCTTCGGGCTCTTCTTCCATTGCCACGAGGCGCTGGGCGGGAGCTGAAGACGCCTGAGTGCCGGGCACCTGACCGGGAAAATACCCGCCGGAAACCAGGGACGCCGCGGGCTGCGGCTCATAGGGATTCTGGCTCATAGAATTCTTCTTTCACAAAAGTTTGAGTGGGATACGTCGAACAGGGCGCGCCGATTAGTGGCGACCCACCGTGTTCTGAGTACCCAAGGAGGCGAGCACACCGCGCAGAGCCACACCCACCGGCTCAGTCTCTGCGGCAGGGTTGTGCTGCACGTAAGCGTCAATAGCGGCGGAAGCGTCCTTCTCGCTCCAGCCCAGGGAGGTGAGAGCATCAAGCACCTGCGGCTTCCAGACAATGCCCTGGCTCAGCGGTAGCTCATCGGTCTGACCATCGCTCAGAATCAGCTTGCCTGCAAGCTCCAGCACAATACGGCGAGCACCCTTCGGGCCAATACCGGGAACCTTCGTGAACGCCTTATCGTCACCGGTCGCCACGGCGCGCTCCACCTCAGCGGCAGTGTGAACACTCAACACCGCCAGAGCAATACGCGGACCAATACCGGAAACCGAAAGCATCATATCGAACACTTCACGCTCGGCAGGCTCCGAAAAACCGTAGAGAGTCATCGACTCTTCACGCACAATCATGGTGGTCAGCACGGTAGCTTCCTCACCGGTGCGCAGCTTGGAGAGAGTACGCGCAGTCGCGTACACGAGCATGCCGAAACCGTTCACGTTAATCACCGCATGATCAAGGCCCACCTGAGCCACACGACCGGTCAGGGATGCAATCATTTCTCTCCACCTTTCAACACCGCGCCCACGGATTGAGGCTCGCGGCAGTGTGAGGGCACCGGGAACTCCGGCACCCACAGAACGCACTCCCCCAGTTCAACGGGGAGACACTACAAGTATATTAGAATATTTCTTCTGAAATCAAGCATATATTCGAACTTCTTAGCGAATACATGCGAACTAGCAGGAGGGGCGCCAGAGCCCACGAAGACACACAGGCGCCTCTAGCGGCGAGCGCGCGCCTCCGCCTCCATCCAGGCACGCTGCGCCGGAGTCAACGACCCACCGCGGCGAGCCTGTGCCGGGCGTGAACCCTGGTGAGTCTGCGTCTGAGCGGACATATTGATACCCGAACCGATGCCGCCACCACGCCAGCCGTGACAGATCGCAATAGCCAGGGCATCGGCAGCATCGGCGGGTTTTGGCATGGAATCCAGCCCCAAAATACGGGTCACCATGCGACCCACGGATGCCTTATCGGCGCGGCCGCTACCGGTCACCGCCGCCTTCACCTCCGAGGGGGTATGGAAGAACACCGGCACGCCGCGCATCGCCGCCGCAGAAATCACCGCACCCGAAGCGTGCGCGGTACCAATCACCGTGTTCACCTGCTCTTGGGCGAAGATACGCTCAATCGCCAGGGCATCCGGCTTGTAGGTGTCGAGCCAGTGGGAGGCGGCGTTGAAAATCCAGAGAATACGCTGGTCCAGGGACTCCGCCGGGATCGTGCCGGCAACACCCACGTTCACGAAGTGCGCCTTACGGTCGGCGGTCATATCGAGCATGGAGAAGCCGCAACGGGTCAGACCGGGGTCAACACCCATGATGCGGGTAGCCCCCGGCACACGCTCCACAGCGGTGGCGGCGCGGTTCTCACGCATGCTATCGCGTGCGGCAGGTTGAGCGGCAGCCATCATCTCCCCTTTCGACAAACTCCCTAGAGAATCTCTAGATTCTAGCCCTTCAGAATCCTAGCACCCGGCACCGGGGCACGCCACGAGATTAGTCGTCGCGAGAACGGTCACCACGAGAACAATCACTGTGCGCACCGCAAGAACAGTCACCACACGTGAACATCCCCAAGACGCTAAGAAGCCACTCCCCCAACCAGCCACCCTGCGGCGGCTCGGTTAAAGGAGCGGCTTCTTCAAGCATCAGATATCAGAATCCGAGCGATTACTCAGCTTCCAGCTCTGCCATAACCTCAGCAGAAACATTAGCGTTCGAGTAGACGTTCTGAACGTCGTCGAGCTCTTCAATAGCGTCTGCCAGCTTCATGAACTTCTTAGCACCCTCAGCGTCCAGGTCAACCTGCATGGTCGGGCGGAAGACCGGGTCGTCGTTGTTGTACTCCAGGCCAGCCTCGTCCAGTGCCTTACGAATCTCGGGCAGGTCGGTCGCTGCGGAAACAACGGTGAACACGTCGCCCTCGTCCAGAACCTCTTCAGCACCTGCATCCAGAACAGCCATCAGAACGTCATCCTCGGTCAGACCGTCAGTCTTGGTGACCTCAGCAACGCCCTTACGCTCGAACAGGAACGCAACCGAACCCTGGTCAGCCATGGTGCCGCCGTTACGGGTCACAGCCAGGCGAACCTCAGACGCTGCACGGTTACGGTTATCGGTCAGACACTCAATGTACAGAGCGGTACCCTGCGGGCCGCGTGCTTCGTACATGATTTCGGTGTAGTCAATGGTCTCACCGGTCAGGCCAGCGCCACGCTTGATTGCGCGGTCAATGTTGTCGTTAGGAACGGAGTTCTTCTTCGCCTTCGACACAGCCAGGTCAAGAGCGGGGTTACCAGCAATATCAGCGCCGCCCATACGTGCTGCAACTTCAATTGCCTTAATGAACTTCGCGAAAGCCTTCGCGCGCTTAGCGTCGATAGCAGCCTTCTTGTGCTTAGTAGTCGCCCATTTAGAGTGACCGGACATTCGTATCTCCCTTAGTCAAAACCTCTGTGCGGACACGGCGAAACGTCCCACGCACCGTACTGTACTCACATAACTATACCGTAGCGGAGGCGCACACCACCTCAGAAAGTGCACGCCACCGCCCGGAATAGGATGCTAGCGGGGGCGAGACGCAGCCGAAGCGCGTGCCTTCTCCACCAGCGAGTCGTCAATCGTGTTCGGCGTGAACTCGCCAAACTTACGCTTAGCCGCCTGCTCAATCAGGTAGTCCGAAATCTTCGGGTTCTTCGGCAACAGCGAACCGTGCAGGTAGGTGCCAATCACATTGTGCACGCGCGCACCCTCGTACGCGTCAGTCACATTGTTGCCCTCGCCCTTAGTGACGGTAGCCAGCGGGGTGCATCCGGCGCCCAGGTAAGTCAGGCCCGAGTGATTCTCAAAACCAATCACGGTACCGAACTCCTTGGACTCCTCCACAATATTGCCGATGAGGCGCTCGTCGCCGCCAACCGTGTGCGCATCAAAAATTCCGATGCCCTTCAGCACCTCACCCTCACGGGTGCGGAATTCCTTGCCGAACAGCTGGTACAGGCCACAAATGACGAGCATCGGCACGCCAGCCTCAGCCAGCGAGCGCAACGTGTCACCGTTCGCGTGCAGGTCGTCCTGAATCACGGACTGACCGGAATCCTGGCCGCCGCCGCCCAGAATAATGTCAACATCCTCCGGGAAGGGCTGGCCGGGGTTGTGGTCCAGAATCTGCACGTCAAAGCCGTGTGCCTGCGCGCGACGAGCCAACGCCAGGGTGTTGCCCCAGTCGCCGTAAATGTTCATGTCGAGCGGGTACAGCTGCAGAATACGCAGAGTCTTACCGTTATTGGGGCCGGAGGCGGGGGTGCCCTCAAAAGTGTGAGTTGCCGTCATTAGGAGACCCTCTCAACGTCAGTGATCTTTGCGAGCTCTTCACGCAGAGCCAGCATTGCGGTGTAGGTGCAGAAAATACGCATGGGCGCGTTACCGCTGGAGGCAATGAAGCCCTTGAGTGCATCGGCGAGGTTCTCGTTGACCTCGTCAACCTTCACGCCGTCATGCTCCAGGCGCAGCGCCATATCCCAGGCGCGCACACCCGAAACCATCTGCACGCCGGTCTTCTTCAAGCTGTCGAAGTCAACATCCCACAGCCAGGACACGTCACGACCGTCAGCGTACTGGTCGTTAATCGTAATCATGGTGGCGTAGTCGTCAGCGTTCGCGCTCGCCAGGGACAGGCGGAAACCGCTCGGGTTCTTCACCAGCAGCAGCTGCAGCGGGCGGCCGTTCACGTTCAGGGTCTCACCGCGACCGAAGGCGGGGGTAATCTTCGCCAGCTCCGCAATAAGCTTATCTTCGTTGAGCTTCTCGCCCATGACGGCGCGGGTCAGCGCCATAGCGCCAGCCGCGTTGAAGATGTTGTAAATGCCGTAAAGGTTAATCTCGCCGACTCGCTCCACACCCGCCAGATCGAAGGTTGCGGAGGTGCCAGAGAACGCGGTCAGGGTGACGTCCGCATCCGGCAGGGTTGCCTTCGCGACGGTACCGCCGCGCATCTCATCATCCGAGGGGAAGTACGAGCGCAAGGACTCATCCAGGCCGTAGTATTTAACGGTCACGCCCGGCTGCACGTTCTCAGCGAGGGAGCGGATGCGCGGATCCTCACGGTTAAGCACCACGGTGCCGGTCGTTGCGGAGGCAACGGTCGCCAGCATGCGGCGGGTCGTGTCAATCTCACCGAAACGGTCCAGCTGGTCACGCAGAACGTTCAACAGCAGAGCGTAGTCGGGCTTGACGGCCTTGACGAAGTGCACGGCGTGCGCCTCATCCAGCTCAAGCACAGCGATATCAGCGTCAAGCTTGCCGCCGAGAGTCATCTCGCCCAGCAGTGCCGCGGCAACACCGCGCACAAAGTTCGAACCGGTGCGGTTAGTGAAAACCTTCAGACCCTGAGCTTCAAGCAGCTGCACAGCCATCTTCGTGGTGGTGGTCTTACCGTTCGTGCCGGAGACAACAACCACACCGTAGGGCAGCTTCGCGAGCTCTTCAGCGACGAAGTCGGGGTGCAATTTTTCCATGACAAGGCCGGGGAAGGCGGAGCCGCCGCCGCGAAGCTTAGTCGCGGCGCGTACGCCCTGGCCGAGAAGACGAATGAGGGGTTTGGACATGCTTACCATTTTAGTACACGCACGCCAACGGCTGAATGGTCCGCCGGGACTCGTTCGCTCATGCCGGAAGGGGCGGGGTTACTGAGGTTTTGGTGCGGGGGTATTAGAACAGCGAACCCTGCACCCTCACCCGCGTGAACTCCTGCGCAGGCTCCACCAGCACATTCCGCCACGCGGCAGTATTCACCAGGAACGCCGCGTCAGCATCGCCGGTGTGGGCGCTCAAAAACTGGCCCGCCGCGCCCGTGCAGAAGAAGCCAGCCGCCCCGCTCTCGGTGCCGGAATCGCCCAGACCAGAATCACAGGGTGCCAGAGGCTCGGGCGATTGCGCCCGCAGTGCCGCATACGGGCGGTTCATGGCGAGCGACGGAATCCACGGCTCATCCAGGGCGGTGAGCGGCACCTCCGGCTCGGTGCGCGCCAGTTCGGCGAGCGCTTCGCGGGCGCGGGCAACCGCCTCCTGATGAGCAAAGCGAAGCTGCGCGCCGGGCAGCGGGTTCGTCCAGGCACGGTACTTGCTCGCCACCTGCTTGACCTGCGGAATCTTCGCGAGGGCGGTCACGGCATCTTCGGCGCGGCGAATGGTAAGCCCGTCGGGTGCGAGCGCAATGTAGGTGGCGGTGGCGACCGCCTGCTCGTCCAGGCGGCGCGGGGTCGAATGCAGAGAGCTCGTGCCGACCTTGTGCGTGCCGTCCGGGAACGTCGCGATGTAGAGGCGGTGCTCCAGCATGGCGTAGGCGCGCATGGATTCGGTGAGCGTTCCGGGGTACAGGTGCGCGCTGTGCAGGGCGGTGAATTCGTCGAGGGCGGCGCAGCGCGGGCACTGCTGGCCACGCTGGATGCGAGCGCCCTCGGGGCAGGGTACGCGGCGGATTCCGGCGGAGGTAACCCCGGGTTCGGGGGCGGATTCGGAGGCAGCATCGGGGGCGGCGTCACCGCTTACGCCGGTGGTGTATCCGGCGCAGTAGCGGTAGAGTTCCCCCTCGCTATCGCGCGGAATACGCAACCCCAGGTAGGCGCCGGGGGTCAGCGGAATCTGGATGCGCACCCCGCTCGGAACGCCAAGCAGTGCGGAGCTACTTTCCTGGATAGGAGCGCTCTCCCCCGCCGCTTGAGATGCCTGGTGATGAGCTCCTTCAGCGGCCCCGCCAATGGCTCCACCGGGCACGACCGGTTCCACCTCAATGAGCGGGCGGCGATTGGACCAGCGAATCTGCCTCCAGATGAGCAGCCGCGGCGCACCTGCTGAACCATCGGAGGCACCGGCATCATTACCGGCGGCAGGCACAGTAGCTGCAGCAGGCGCGGCAGTGAATTCGTCGAAAGCAGTCTCAAGCAGGTTGGGGTAGTCCATATCATTCCACTCTAGCGGGTCTGGCGTATCTAGTGCTGGCACATCTAACGGCTCTGGCAGGTTCACGGCGCGGCTGGCGAGACTGCCCCAGACGCTCCGCTCATTCCCAGCGCACATCTTCGGGGCGCATCCTCGGGGCGCAAAAGAGGCCAGCAGCCTTCACGCTGATCCGCACCCCTCGCAGTGTTGCCGCGCGTTCACGCACGGCGGGGTGGGTTCTCAGTTGAGGCGCTGACCTCTGTGGTTGATGCAGGGTGCTTCCCCTGCCAAGCCCGAAAGCGATCGGTGACCGCTATTTTTCGGTGAGCTGTGCGGTGTTCATGGAAGCTGGAAGCTTCCCCGCAGCGTCGCTGCAGTTAAAACTTTGCCATATCCAAGGGGCATAACATCATTCAAATACGCGTCGACCGCCTAATCTACGCATTTATGAAGCAAGTTTTTTCTGCACTGGTTGGCAAATTGAAGCAATGGGTGCAGATTTTCAAGCTCACCAAGCTACCAAACCGGGTCGCCGGACTATCTAGACTGGGTTATCTAGACCGGGATATACAATCCGGGATATACAGTCCGGGATATACAGTCCGGGCTGTCTAGCTGAGGCGAGCAAACCCCTCCGCAATAGCCACACGCATATCGTCCAGCGTGCGTGACATGGTCTTGGTGTGAGCGATAATCGGCAGGAAGTTCGTATCCCCACTCCAGCGCGGCAGAATGTGCTGATGCAGGTGATCAGCAATGCCCGCGCCGCCCACCTTGCCCTGATTTATGCCAATGTTGAAGCCGTCATTATGCGACACCTCACGTAGAACCTTCATGGCAAGCTGGGTCAGCTTCGCAATCTCCATGGTCTCCGCCTCGGTCGCATCGTCATAGAACGGAATGTGACGATACGGGCAAATAAGCAGGTGCCCCGGGTTGTACGGGTAGAGGTTGAGAATCACGAAGGCATGCTCGCCGCGGTACACAATCAGCGACTCCTCATCACTGCGGCTGGGCGCGGTGCAGAAGGGGCAGGTCTTCTCGGTGTAGTCCTTCTGGCCACCGCTCACATAGGCGGTGCGGTGAGGGGTCCACAGGCGCTGGAATTGGTCCGGTGCGCCGGGCAGCTCGAAGGAATCCTGCACCGAGGCTGCGGTGCCATGCTCGGGGGTCGTGTTCTCGCTCATAGTCCCATTCTATAGCCCGCACGCGGCAACGGGAACGACCCATCCGCCATGCGTGCCAGATATGAGATGACTCCCCCGGCAGTGCGCTTAGCTGTGCTGCTTTTCCAGGTGAATGATGCGGGTTGCGCCCTCAAAGGTCATGGGGAAGCTCAGCACGCCGTCCTCCATGGTAAATTCCTTGGTTTCCTTGTCGGAGGCGTAGGGTGCGCGGGCCAGCTTCGCACGATCCACGTGCGAAACGTAGCTGAAGTTACCCCCTTTTGCTTCGAAGGTGCCAACCCAGAAGGGGGTCGCCAACTCTTCGTGGTTCAGGTGGTAGGTCACCTCGATAACACCGTCGTGAATGACGGCATCCATGTAGTTCTCAAGGTCAGCAGCGCCCTGCTGAACCCAAGTGCCGTCCATGATTTTCTGCGAACGCGCAACGGCTACCGAGGAAGGCATGGGTGCCGCAGTGGAGACGACAGGTTCCTGGTTGCTCGTGTTATCCGGTGCGGGGGTCTCAGTGGGCTGGGTTGCGGTCGGGTGAATCGACGGGTCCTGCGAGACGCCAGCCGCCGCCTTAATTCCGGTGCTGTCGTCGCCGGGGGCGGAAACGGCGCTAGGCTCGACCGTCTCAAAAGCAGCCTGGTCGACAACAGTGGTTGCGGAGGGGCTGTTCTGCGCGTCAGGGGTGCCAAAAGCATTGGTCGGTGCGGATGCGCACGCGGTGAGGGAGAGCGCGCTGACGAGTAGAGCGAGCGCGCCCAGGGTGGACTTAGGTGCCACGAAAGTGTCCTAACAGAGTGTGTGTTTGAGTGAATTTGTGAGTTGAGTGGTGCCTGCCCGTGAGTGAGGTGGGCATACGACGACACCCCGTAGCGTATTGGGCTACAGGGTGCTCGGTAGTTGGCACGGTAGATAGTTTATAGGCTTTGGCTAGGAGTTTCACTAGTGACGGTTATTTTTAAAAGATAGTTTGGTCACATTAGACCTTAAGTTGAGGGGTTATTCACAGCCGAGAACCCCAATTTGCACTCTGAACGGGCTAATTTTGCCTTGACAAGCCACAACATAATATCTGGCGAAAATTTTCTGGATTTCTACCGCGAATTTCTGCCGCGCCACCGGCAAACCCACAATTTCATTGCAGACAACAGCAGAACTCAACAACTATTTGCGAGAGCGCAACGCGAACTTCTCACGAATAATCGTGAACGTCTGGCGCGTCTCCTCCAGCAGGGCGATTGGCTCCTGCTCACGCACCACAACCTCATGAGAGGTCGAGGAATCGGCGGGTTCACCAGCCCGCGCGGTATTCGGCGCGGCGCCCGGAGCAGTATTCGAGGTAGCCTCTGCGGAAACTGCCTGAGCAGCAGCCGAGGCGGGCTCAGCAGCACCAGGCGCAGTAAAACCGGCGGCGCCGAAACCGGCGCGACGTGCCGCCTCCGCCTCCGAAGGAACCGGGTGCACACCGTCTTCATCCACGACCTCACGCAGGGTGTAGTCGTGGGCCTCACGGCGCGCATACTCACGCGCCAGCAGGGCACGCAACTCAGAAATTTCCTGGCGAAGATCGTCCACGTCAGCCTTGGTTGCGGGGTACTCCTGCTCCTCCCTGCCACCAATCTTTTCGATAATCCAGCTGGCGAGCGCACCGGTCGCAACCGCGACCATACCCACGCCGTACAGCATGACGACCACGGCGATAACCCTGCCGATACCGGTGACCGGGTAGACGTCGCCGTAACCGACCGTGGCGAGGGTCGTGAACGTCCACCAGTAGGCGGTGGGCAGGTCACGGATCATCGTGCCCGGCTCAGAAGACTCCACCGAATAGATCGCCAGGGCGAACATGATGATGAAGATCGCGGTGTACCCGAAGAGCTTCACCGCCAACTCCGAGAGCCTCTTATATTGGCGGTTGGCTGTCATGTAAATCATGGCGAGGAAGCTAACGATACGCCACGCCGGCAGCAGCACAATCGCCAGGTTCATCAGGTTGTGCGTGATGAAGTAGAGTCGCCGCGGCGCCAGGTACAGGCGAATGCAGTAGTCGGCGGCGAATAGGCCCCAGAGAATCATCTGGATGATGTTGAGGTACCCGTCGTACGGTTCCTGGATGCGCGTGCTCATGATGGGCGCGGCGAACGCGAGCAGGTACAGCACGGACGCCACGAACATGGGGCGGGAGGAGCGTTCCTCCCACTCCGCCAGGTTCTTCTCGCCGCGGTACTTGCTGAGCGTGCGGAACAGGCGGGTGCGCGGGGCGCGACGCGGCGGGTCCGTGACGGTGCGGGTGACCGTGCGGATGGTCGTGGTGTGCGTTTCGGGTTCGCCCGCGTCAATCATCTCGGCGTCAATTATCTCGGCGGCACCGTCAGGGTTGCCCTGAGAGTCGGCTTTCTGAGAGCCCGTTTTCGGAGCGCCTGCATTCGGAGCGCCAGTTTTCTGGTCGCCCTTGCCGCGCGGGTGATGCGTGGTGCGGGTGATGCGGCGTTCCTCGCGGTGCGTGCCGTCCGGCGCGTCGGTGGTGGCGTATTCTTCGACGACTTCTTCGTAGTCGTCGTCGGGGTCCAGGTCGGTGGAGTAGACGGAGTGGGCACTGTCCAGGCGGGCGCTATCAATCTGCACGGCGTCTACGTGCAGGGCGGTTGCTTCTGCCGGACTCGCTGCTGCGGGGCTTGCTTCAGCGGGAGCGGTTTCAGATGCGGTAGTGCCAGATGCGGTAGTTTCAGGGCGCACAGACGCACCTGCCGGGCTGTTCGCCGGGCTGTTCCCTGCCGACGTATTGGGTGCTGTGCCGTTCTTTACCGTGTTTTCTGCCTGGTTCTGTTCCGCCTTATCCATAGTGTGAATGATACTCCGCGCCGTTGCGTTTGCGTTTCTATTTCATTGCGCTGTGGTCTTTGTGCGGCGGCCTTTAGGCTACGCCGCAGTCATTGCACTGCGAGCATTTAAACTGACACAATATGTGGTGTACCCATCACCTCGGTTGCGCTATCCAGCAGTGTTACTATCCCGCAGTGTTACTGCCCCGTAGCGTTGCCGACCCGCACATCGGAGTGCCTCATGTCTTCACACATCACCGCTTCCTTCTTCCGCCAGTCAGGTTTTCCTCAGCCGAGCTTGCGTCAGCTAAGTTCCCGTCAGCCGAGCTTCCGTCAGCTGGGTGCTACCCTGTGCCTCTCCGGTGCGCTCGCCGCCGCCCTGGGCGGGTGCGCAACCCTGAACTCCTCCCCTTCTGCGTCTGCTGAGGCTTCGTCTGAGCCGACTGCGGCGAGCCACGCGACGGCGCCGGTGATTCAGGATTCTGAGGGTTTCCGCCTGTTTGCCGGTCGCGGCGCTGTTGAGGAGGCGGTCTTTGAGGGCCCGGCGGCGCCCGCCTCCTATTCGTATGTGGAGTTTGAGCGTCGCGGTGAGCCGGAGGGCACGATGAAGGTTTCGGTTTCTGACGGTTCGGGCACTCAGGTTGAGGTGGTTGCTGGCGGTTCGGGTGAGGGTGCGGGCGTGTGGGTTCGTAATATGGCGAGCGCGTCTGCACCGGCTCCTTCTGGTACCGGTCCTTCTAGTTCTGCTCAGTCTGCGGGTGCGGTGAGTGTGCCGTATAGTTCGGCGCGTGTGACGGCGTCGACGTCGCAGCTGACTGATGATGCTCAGTGGATGGTGTCGGTTCGTGCGGCGGGTGTTGGTTCTTCGGGTGAGTTTGAGGCGCCTGATGGTGTGCCGTTGACGAGTCAGAGCGCGGAGGTTGGTGAGATTCAGATGCAGGGCAGCCGCGGTTTTGTGCACGATACGGGTGGCGGCTCGGTGGCGGTGGAGAACCGTTCGGGCGCGAAGATGACGGTGTATTGTGTGGGCGTGGATCGTAAGGAGCGTAGTGTGCCTGCGGGTGGCCGCGTGTTTGTGGAGGATTTGGGGGTGCGTGCTTCGGCGGGTTCTCCCCTGTTTTGTGGTGTGGTGACTTCTGATAGTACTGCCCGCTGGAATGTTACGGCGCTCGGCGGCCGCGCCTAACAGCAGCCGCGGCGTTCAGAGTGTGGTGGGTGCGCCTCCGCAAGCCCACGCTTACTCCCCCGGAAAACCAGCAAACACGCGGCAAACCTACACATCAGCACGGTGTATAACCCACTCCCCTTATAGTGACAAGTAGTCGCCAAGCTTAGCCATAGCTAAGCGGAAAAGACGGTGTTCAAGAGCAGATACTGGATTAAGGACAGCATTCACACCCTTCACCAGTAAGGAAGCTCAAATCATGACCACCGTTGTGGCAAACACGTCCGAAGCACTCAAGTCCCCCTACGAAGACACCCTCAAGCGCCTGCTCAGCGACGCACGCGCCGAGGCAGTCGAATCCAGCGTCTCCGAACTGGACCGCCTGGCAATCTCCCACGACGCATCCC